>Ga0209976_10000525_pt1 | contig 25054 bp, 20 predicted proteins | sample SumtaG_FD_182806 | JGI IMG/M metagenome (GOLD analysis project Ga0209976, IMG submission 182806) | Deep subsurface microbial communities from Indian Ocean to uncover new lineages of life (NeLLi) - Sumatra_00157 metaG (SPAdes) (version 2) | ecosystem: Environmental > Aquatic > Marine > Oceanic >...
AATAAATAACACAGTTTAAAAAAAAAAAAGAGATGAAAATACAAAAAAAAGAGATAAAAATACAAAAAAAAATCAAGAGTACATACAAAGATTTAGATTATCATACATTAGAAAAAATTACGAGTTTTTATTTAGTTGATACTCAAGAACTACATGAGGAATGGGACATACCTACTTTCTATGCTTTAATAAAAGTAAAGGGTGTAGTTAGAAAACCAATACTTTTATTTAAAAATGTTATTATAGGTAGTGAAAGTAGTTTACGTAAATTACCACATGACATAAAAATAATTGTTTTACATTTTAGTTTTGTACCAATTGATGTTTTGCGGTATAAAAAAAATGGATACTTTGAAAAGTTAACAAATTTAAGTATCGATACAGATCAGGTTATAACTGAAGACGAAATTGTTAAGACCGAACAAAATTTGAAGATCTTAGGATTAAGCGTGATTTATTATGAAGAAGATGTTATGTTTTTTAATATGGGTTGGAATTTTCCAACATTAAAAGATTTATCTATAACTTATCAAGGTGTAGATTTTCGACCTATTAAATTGGGATTTCCTTCTTTAAAATCCCTCGAAATATTTAATAAAGTTACTACATTGTTAGAATATCCAGAAAATTTGACTTATTTGCTCGCTGGTTCAATTTCACACAAGTTTAAATTTGAAGATTTGAGCCAATTAAAAACTCTTCATTTAATAGGAGGGTCTCTACCAAAAACTCAACATTTAAACAACCTAACCACTTTAAAAATTGGTAGATTTTTAGGATTTTTACCAGCCGAAAGATTATATTTAGATGGATTTCTTTATTTTTTCTTAACCTCAAATAATTGTAAAAGATTGGACATATATTTATTAATAACTGACTACACGAATATTTCATTAGAAGAATACAACCCAATTAATTTGGAATATAAAACTGTTAGAATTTATAAATTTGGGATGTATGAAGAATCAAAAATAGATTTTTACATCGAATTGAGTAAACTTGTAGAGGTAAAAGTACTTATTAGGTCATATATAATAGATGAATATGGAGATATAATAGATAATACTAGTTGTTGGCTTTCTAAATTTATTCTTGTTTATTTTGAAGAATTTGAAAGATCAATTGAAAAAATCGAATTATATTTGAAACGCAAAACAATTTCATTAAGATTCTATGACCAATCTATTCTTGAAATAGATAAAACCGAATATAAAGACTTATATAATGAAATAATTAAATGTATTGATCCAGTTTATAGAAAAGAATTTCAAAATTAAATAAAAAATTCTTTTTTAACAAGTTCTTCACATTCTTTTGTTTTAAACGTATAAACTTCATAATTTTTCACCAATGATTCATCAATTCTTAAAATTTCTAGCGTTTCACAAATATAAGGGAAGGTTTCATTTTTGAATTGATTCAAAATATAATTATAAAATCCTAGTTGCAACTTCCATTTTTTTCTTTTTTGACTAGTTACTGATTTAACAACCTTTATGTCCATTAATTTGAACATTTTTCTCTCTTCATTGTACATAACAATATCAATTGAACCACCAACTCCTGGATTTATTTTATCGTATTTTGTTACTAATTTGGGATGGGAAATTCGTAATTCAACCCATAAAGTTTTGAATCCGTTTTTTTCTCTCTCTATATCAAAATAAGTTACAATAGCATTCCAATGAGGTTTGTATTTCATTCCTGTATATTCTATACCAAACAAATTGTAGTTCTCAGAAATCTTATGAACATCAACGCCTTCCTGTCTCCATTGATCCCACAATTTAATAACTTCTCTTTGTAAAGTTTGTTTTATGGATTTTTTATCACTATCACGGTTATTTGAAAGCACCTTTTCTCTAATTTCAGTATATGGTTGTTTTGTCCATTTCAAATAATTATTAACTTTAAACCAAGAAATTTTCTCTTTATCAAACGGGTTTTTTTTTGAAATTAATCCAGTAACACTATTTGGCATTTTGATAGAATCTGTTGGATTTTTTATCCAATAATAAATATGCTTCTTTTCATCAAAATTTACCTTATGTTCAAACGGATTTTTGATCATTGATCATAATAAAATAAACCCAATTATTAATTAAATAAATAAAAGAGAGGAAAATAATTATTAAATTTAAATATAAAATATTATTTTTTTACAACATTTCATAAACATCTTGAGGTTTATAACAATCAACATCACTTACTAAATTAACATTAACGTCGTCGTGTTTAACTAGAATTCTTAAAATTTCAAAACAATCATATCTCATGATTCTACTTATCAATGCGCAGTTTTGATTATTTCTGATGTTAGGAGAGATTCCACTAGAATTAAAAATATCTTTGAATCTTTCTACGTCACAACTAGGCAGTGTATCCCATAATGAATCTCTATCATTACTACATCCATAAGCTTCTAATAACAAAACTGATTCAGTTCTATTATTTATTTTACAATAATCCAAAGCCGTTGATCCATAAGTATCTTTTATGTGACATGATGGACCTCCATACAAAAGACCATTTGTCATTTCAAAATTTCCATGAGAAATACAAGAAATCATTAACGCAGTTCTTCCATCATTATTTACTTTATCAATAAATCTATCAGCTCTACAAAATAGGAAAATAAACAGAATTAAAATTGTAACAACTTTCATTTTTTCTTTGGAATATATAAATTATTTAAATAATAAGAGAGAGGAAAATAATTATTGAGTTAAATATTATTTTCCCAATTTTTTTTTGAGGGATGACCAATAATTATTATTATTCCAAAAAAAAAACTTGAAAATAAAAAAAAATATGAGTGAACAAATCAAAGTTCATAAGTCAGCTTTTAGAGAAGATAATAAATTCTATAAGCTTATTCCTGATATTCTTGAAAGAATAGCTTCGCATGGTGTTGTGCATTTACCACCAAGAAGGAATAAATATAACACTTTAACTTTGCCTCTGACAATACACAGCTCGATTGAATTATACAAGACTACTGGAAAGATTTTTGTTTCTTTGGTTAAAGGTGGGGATGATGAAAAACTTAGTACTGGGGGCATTAAAAAGAAGGAAATATATGATGCTCAAAAAAGCGAGAATATGAATAAATATACGCTGAGTTTCCAAATTAAAAAGGATTCCGATGAATACAAGTTGCTGGATATTATTCACAAGAAATCCGATGCTCATATTCGCAATCTTATTAAGGAACGAATCAAAAAGATCAAAGGGTTGATGAATACGCATAATTATAATCCAAATTTATCTAATCCTCAGAACAGCAAAGCTATGAATATGCTTGACCGTGATTTACGAAAGATAGATGCTGACCAAAATTATATCAGTTTCATCACGGATAGAGATATTGTATCGTTGGGCAACTTATTGAAAAAGAAAAATCTCCTTAGACCTTTGATTTCAAGATGGGTCCCTGAAAATTCAACTGAACCAAGATATTACATTCATTTCAAAGTAGCTTTTGACGTGCCCATTTTCTTAAATAAGGATGGTGTTGCTGCTAAATCTGGAGATACACAATTCAAGGTTTTTTCATCGTTCAATCCTTTAACTGGTAAACCAAAGTATAACCTTATCCAGAATCCCAAGATTGAAATGTTATCTGATAGTTTTACTGGTAGAGTTAAAAATTATGAAGTTAATCAAGTTGATTTTACAATTGGCCAAATTCAATATGCGACACGTGATTCTCAAGAAACATTCTTATTTCAAAAGTCTGTTGCTAAAAAAGTATTTATCAATAAGTTTATACAAAAAACAAAAGAATATGAAGAAGGGGAAAGAATCACTAATCTTACTAACTTTTTGGACAACCAAGAAAATGAAATTCAGATTTTGGAGAATCAAGAATCAAATTTCATTGATGATAATGATAATATCGATGAAAAGGAATTTGACTTTGGTGTTAAACCCAGTTTAAAGAGGAAAAGAGATGAAAATGATAAAGATGAAATTGAACCTGACCAAAAAAAGAATAAAAACTGATTAATTTAAATAATAAGAAAAAGGGTGGTTTTTTTTATTCAAAAAAAATATTTGAATTTATAATAATAAAAAATAAAAAAATTTTATTTAGTAGTTTATTTTTTTAATTCACAATAATTAAAGAAAGGAAAGAAAAAATATGTCCGACGATGATAAAATTGAAATTAAATTAAGAGCGATACCATTTCTTCACGAATTGACAAGAGGAGCTATCGAATTACTAGGATTTTTAGATGATAGATATGTAGATGGAGTTAAATCTATAATAGTGAATGAAAGTAATCCTATTTGGCAAAAAAAACAAGGAGAATTATTATACCTTTTTAATTTGGCTCAAACTTTTGCCAATAATGGTGATGTAGACGGAATAGAAAAGCCGTTAAATACAAAGAAAATGAAACAAATGAAAATAAACTACGAAATAAAAGCATTGAAGGAGAAAACTAAGAGAAAGAAGACGAAGCAAGATGTATTAAGATTAAAAGAATTAAAAGAAAGATTCGAGAGTGCTAAAGATTATGATTTCAATGATCATTTTAGTAAAGAAAGTTTAAGGGCTGTATCTGATCTTATTTATGAAGACGAAAAAGTCTGGGAGGACGAAGAAAGATTTAATATTGAATTTGTAGATGATGAAAAGGTCGTTAATTATTTGAAAATTTCACATACTTTAAAATTCAATATATTTGGTGACATAGCAGGCGCTTATATAAATTTGAAATGGTTAAAAGATATGGGCCCTAAAGACGTCAGAGATTTTTTCGGAATAGAAGAAGTTACTAATAAAGAAGATATTGAAAAAATTATGAATGATAATACTGAAACCGTACCAACAGTAGAAATATTGCAAATGGAAAAACAACAACAGAAAATATACCCTGAGGTTTTATCAAAAGAAGAATTAAAGGAAACAAAACAATTTAAAAGAGAGTCTGATAAACTTTGGATGAGAACTGGAAGGAAATATGTATAAATATAAATTTATATGTCCTCCCCCTGAGGTTTTATCAAAAGAAGAATTAAAGGAAACAAAACAATTTAAAAGAGAGTCTGATAAACTTTGGATGAGAACTGGAAGGAAATATGTATAAATATAAATTTATATGTCCTCCCTTTGTTATTAAATTTTTAATAAAAATAAAATATAATATATATATGGATCTGGATCTTACAATACCGCGTAAAATACCTCCACTTGTTCCTAAAGAAGATTTCATTTTACCACCTTTACCTCCAGTTTCTGAAAATGATGATAACATATTTATTACTTTAAGTTTGAAAGAGCTTCATTATTTGATTAAGTCTAAATGTATAAAAAAGCATGAAAAGAAAACTGTTAAAAAAGTTAGAAGGAAAAAATCTATAAAAAGGATTATTATAGAATTTCTTAGAGAAAAGAATGAATGGTGTAATTATAAAGAAATAAAAGGTAGTTTGGAAGATCATTTTCGTAATAATTCATTACAGATTACGAATAATCTAAAAAATCAAATTGGTAGTAATTTATCGAAATTATATACAGAGAATTTAATTTTTAAACATGGTAGAAGAAAGTTTTATAAATATAAAATTAATCCAATTGTATTATCAATCAATAAATAAAATACTTAATCCGTATAATTTTTTTAATTCGTTTTTATGAAATAATGCGTGATTCTTCCAATTTTGATAAATTGATCTTGAATTTCTACAAATATTACATTTATATTTTCCATTATTCAAATCTGTGAATAAATCACTTTTCTTTATTTCAACTGATTTTTGTGATTTTATTTTATGACTGAAAATTTTATCATTTATTTCGTTCATTGTTTTCATTACTTTTTCTTCAAATTCCAAATCCTTTTTAAAATCAATATGTTGTTTACAAAAGGGACATTCTATATTCCCCTTCTCTATAAACCATTTATTTAAACACAATAAACAACAATTATGATTACAAGTCAAAACCATTTTAGTCTGTTCATTTTTATTGTATTTTTCTGTACATATCTGACAATTGAAATATTCATCAATATCATTATTAATTTCTTGTAATCTTTCCTCGAATTTTTTTTTCAAACTTTTTTGAAGATATTTATTTCTTTCTTCTAATTCTTTAACCTTTTCACTCAAAGGTCTATTTAATTTTCTTTTCAAATTTATTATTGTTGAATTCGAACTATTATTATCTCTACCAATTCTTCTTCTTCTTACAAATCCATTTGTTATGACATAGATGCTTCTTCTTCTCATTTTTTTTTCTTCTCTATATAAATAAAAGAATAATTATTTTTTTATATTTAATAACAATATATTTGTATATATAATAATTACTTTCTTTTTTTTTTTAAACCATTCCTTTTTCATTCTTATTTGTAATAAGTTTATAAATACGGTCAATAGTTTCTTCGTGAGTGTCTTTATTCACCGAATGAAAACCCTCCATGCCCTGTTGTAGGTGGTGGTGATTTCATTCCTTCTACTTCAATATAATATTGACGTATCTCATACAACCTTCCCTCCTCTTCTCTTTTGTAATAATTATAGAAATACGGTCCAAATGTTAATATATTTGCATTCTTAAAATATTTTTTAAATTTAATTATAAAATTTTTAATTGTCATTTTTATTTTATTGTCCTTTTCGTTATCTTGATTTAAATAAAATACAATATAAATGTTTTTGTTTTGGAAACTTTTAAGTGTTTTAAAAAATTTTTCACGATAAAAACTACATCTTGATATAGTAATTTTTTCCAAATATGGGAAATTTAGGGTCATATCTTCTATTAATTGAGTATCAGAACTAGAACCATTTAATAATTTAATAGTCTTAAGTTGAGGAAGTAATTGAAGAGGAGCTAAAAATTCATAAAATATGTAACTTCTTTTTGATTGTCGATCAATAGTAATATGTTTTAATTTTGAAAAATTAATAAATCCATATGAATAATCAGTTTCTTGAAAAAATTCATCGGTTTCCAAATTATGAATACTTTTGGTAACAGAATTCACAAAATTTCTTATAACAATTTTTTTATTAAAACGATTCAATGTACTTTGAATTAAACGAAAACTAGTAAAAATTGGGTAATAATAAATTTTGTACCCCCCCTCAAATTCTTCTGCCATTTGTATATACAAATTCCTTATCTCTATATCATCTAATTTTTTAACATCGATTTGATAAAATGGAAGAATTTTATTTTGGATAACATCCATAGAAAGATTACTAAAAATCACCTTTAATCTCTTTAATTCCTTTTTTAAACCTCTTTTCCTTAATTTTTTACGCATAAAAAAAATATATTAACAAATTTTTCCACCCTTCTTTCTTATTGTTATTAAACTTAAAAAAATTTTTTTTTACAATTAATAAAAAATTTAAATTTTTAGTGTTTGAAAACATTTTTCTCTCAAACAATAACCATAAATACTTTTTGCATTTTTTATGTCTTTATAATTGTTGGTATACTTCAACTGTGCAGGGTTACTCATATAATTCAAACACCATTTAATGTTCTTTAAAGTTGCCAAAATTTTTAGACTATGGATTTTACTAAGCGTTCCTCTCTTCTTTTTATTTATAATATTAATCAATGGTTTTTCATGAATTATCCAAACTATTTCCCATTTATTGATTCTACGATATTCAAATAAACACAAAAACCCTCTTTTAATATAACCAATAATACTTTCAAAAATAGGTTTATGACGAAAAATAATTCTCTTTAGAGAAGGATCAAAATTATCTGAAAGTCCATCCACAGATCCCAATTTCGGTACAAAATCATTACCTCTCATCACTCCTAACAAAATAAGAATTACTGTTGGCCAATCAACTTTCGTCATTTTATCTGTAATATCACTATATTCACTTTTAATTAATCTTCTTAATGTTTTGATGTTTATCACAAAGAATTTTCCCTTTTTCCTCATTTTACCAGAAATTTTTGACCGTATCATAATTTCAAAGTTTAAGCGGAAACGTTTTTGCATGAACCTTGATCTTAATTGAAGCAAGTTTGCATAATCAAGGCAATCAGAATCGTGACTAAAAACAATGAACTTATAGATCTTGTCCTTATTATGGGACTTCAAAATTTTTAAAAAATAGCCAAATATAACATTCTCTCCTTCACCTATATTACACATTTCACCTTCTTTTATATAAACATTTCCATTCCTAATTTTGATTCTACAAAATCCTGTATCTTTTATTGCTCCATTATCAATAACTAATGTACATTTAACTTTATTTGTTAACCAGTAATCAATGAATTTTCTACAAAAATAACGATAAGCTTTCAACTTGAATTTATCATTTGATTTATTGCTCATCCAAATATCGAACATTGGGAAATTATTATCATTAATAAGAACATTTGAAGGATCAATTTTCAAATCATCTCTAGAAGATCGTTTGGATAAATCCTTTGGTTTTGGTCTATCATCAATTGAACCATCCAAAGCAAGATGTATTGAAGTTGGATTAAGGTCAATATAGGGTCTTATTTCATTCATTAATCTGTTGAATAAACCTACACCCTTAACTGCTCCAAACCTTGACATTATCGCAAGATGAACAGTAATACTTAACAAAAGATCAAATGAAACATGATATTCGTCCTTCTGTTTATTTTGACTCAATTTTAGTTCATTCACAAACTCCTCATCGGATTTTTTAATACTGAACGCTTTTGGGAATTCAGTTTTTAAAAAAATTAATGCTTCTTTGACGTTTTTCCAACCCATTATTTTTTTTATTTATAAAAATTAATATATTTTTTTATTTTTTCATTTAAATATTATTTTTTCATGTCGTCCACAAGAATCGATTTTTTCCAACTCATTATTTAAAAATATTTTTTTTCTACTTCCAATAGGTCTTCTTCTTCTTCTTCTTCTTCTAAATATTTAATTAATTTTACATTAGGATATTTTTTTTTAAAATAATCCCAAAAAGATTTCTCTAATTCTTGAAATTCGTCTAGTTCTTTAATAATAACAATGGATTCTAGTTTTGATAAAAACTTCATTATATTTTCCAAATTTGTAATCTTGTTTAAGTTCTCGACTCTCGATTGATTATAATCATATATAACATCTTGAATTTTATGCAAAACCTCTCCTAATTTTTTTCTATGTTCTAATTCTAATTCTGTGGGTTTGTCTTCTTTGGGTTTGTCTTCTTTGGGTTTATAAATAACTAATAATTCGTTTTTGTAATAATTAAATTTATTTTTTAAAGCATCACCAATTATATTAAAATTTTCTTTTAAAAAAATATTTTCAATTTTTAAATTATTTTCTATATAAAACTCATGTTCCTTAAAAATATCTAAATCAAAAAAGTAATGAGCCATTGTCAATTTTTTTAGGGATTTGCATAACAATATAATTCGAAATGAATCAACGAAATCAAAGAAATAATAAGAAGTAAAGTCTTGAAGCATTTTTAAATTACTAATGTTTGAAAATAAATTTCTAATTTTAGTAGTGTCTACATAAGTTGAAATTTCTTCCGAAAATTTATCTTCTTCATCTTCATTGTAATAAAAATTTATAGTTAATTTTTTTAAGTCCTTTAGTTCAACTTTATTATTAACCATTAAATCATTAATGTACCAACTATAAACAGTTAAACTCCTTAAATTTTCAAACTTTAATTTGTTGAGTGTGTTCATATTAAAAAATATCCCCAGTTCCATATATTTAATTTTTGTTGAACTTGCACCTTCAAATTTATGCTTAAAAAAAAACGTTTGAAAAATTGGACGTAGAGCTATCTCTCCTAATAATTTTGACTTTTTAAATATTCCAAGACTATTTATACGCATGTCTTTAAATTCACCACTCAATGAACGACGAAAAACTAATATCTCATCACATACCACTCTAGGGGGTAAATCTTTAAAACTAAATATGCCTCGTTTTTGTTTTTTAGACATATTACATACATTTTATATTTATTAATTTATACGTACTTTCTTTTATTTTCTTTTTCTTCTTATTTTAAAAAAAAAATTGTAATCTATATTTGTAACTTTTAAAAAAATAGAAAGTAAATGTACAAAATCATTGTTTTTATTTTTCTTATTATTGGTATTAAATCAGATATAACTTGTCATGATCCAATACTAAGTTATCTATTTGATAATTGTGAAACTGCAGGTTCTGATTACAATTGCCCAAATCAAGGAAACTATACGTTTTTTCCTGTAAATTTTACACAAGTTGATCAAGTAACAGGGGGAGCACCCGAAGTTGAAATAAATACAGGATTCTCACATGATCCTTATGATTATATACAAAATGATACAACAAAATACTTACTTTATGATATTTGGGTTGATCCATCCCAATCAATGAAATTTCAACTTTACAATTTACAATTTTATTTTAATGAAGGTTCCAATCTTCTTAATATAGATGATGGATTTGGCTACGATCATAATTGTTATACTTGTTTTGATGAATCTTCTGGCGTACATGAATACGTTATAATTATGACAACTGAAAATTTTGTTGGAAACCCACAGTTCCTTTTTTATCAAGATGGTCTATTGAAATATTCTAATGGAAACTTCACTCTTGATTACTCAAACAATAAACCAATTAATTTTGATGGATTTAATATAGAAGAACAATTTTACAAAGCCGCTCTATATTTTGTAAACTTTGATGGAGATACAATATTAACTGAACTATTTGATAATAGACAAGGATACAAATCCCACAAAACAAATATCTGTTTTGATGATATTGACTGTGATTGTACTAATCAATTCAATCAACTTACTGAACAAATTGAGATTTTATATCAATACTTTGATGATCTGGCAAACATTTCACAAATTGTATTGTTATGTAATCAACTTTCTGTCCAGATGAACATCAGCTTTACTGAAGTTATCAATTTGTTAAACGTTTACATCACAGAAACTCAAAGTGACCTTTCTCAAATCATCATTTTATTGAATGACTTATCTGACCAATTAAACATGAATACCACTACAATTATAGAATTGATTAATCAATTACAAGCTATGACAGGTTATAACTTCACTGTCGTATTCAGCATTTTGGAATCATATTCGTCACAATTGAATACAACAACTATTTTTTTAATTGAATTTTTGGAACGTATGGAGAATTACAATTGTACTGCTATTATGCAAATGCTTATTAATAATCATGAATCTCTTGAACAAATTATTTTTCTTATCGAAAATTTGGAAACTTGTGGTACATGTAATTTGACAGAGATTTTCACACTACTAAACCAAATTATTGATAGTCAAAATAATACTGCTGAAATTATAGAATTATTGATACAGATATTAAACAAACCAGGATTAAATCAAACATTAATCATTGAATTATTAAATATTATTTTTGTTACTAATGTGGAACATTTTGAACTCATATTTGATTTTTTAAATATGATGTATTTTACAACTAATGCTACTTTATATGAAATAATTGAACTTTTAAATTTTATAATTGATGATACAAGCATCATTACAAGTTTGAATTTCTTAATTGTTCATGCAAACTTGACTATAACTCAAATCAATTTTATACTGGAGAAATTGGAAACAATCGATCTAACTTTTTTTATTAGTTTTTTGAATGGTACAGAATTAACTATTGTGGAAATATATCAAAATTTGCAAATTTTTTTTAATTCAACTCTGACAAATATCTACCAAATACAAAATACATTAGACGAGGGATTATGTAATTGTAGTAAAATCGAAACAGGATTATATACAATAGAAAATGGTTTGTGTAATTGTTCCAAAATAGAAACAAGATTAGATGAATGTATCGATACTTTAAACAACGGATTATGTAATTGTTCCAAAATAGAAACAAGATTAGATGAATGTGTCGATAATAGATGGCTGTTACAGTTTTGTATTAATACAACAAACATAGATGTCTGTATTGCTGAATTAACTTCGACGCTGAACAGGATTGGAATTTATGATAACTTTTTCTTCGGTATTGGTATAATTGGAATCATAGGGTTTGCTGGGTTAATTTTGTGGTTCTTGTTTTGGTTATGTTGCATAAAATTAAGATGGCTTTGGGGTTTTTCTAGTAAACAAGAAAGATATAAAAAAGTAAAAGGAGAAGAAGAAGAAGAATATTAGTTATATATATATAAAAAGTTGGTTGTTCTTTCTTTTATTATGTAATACAAAAACCACATTGTTTATTTGTAAATCTAGATAGAGCTTCATTCCTTAATTTGTTTGCTTGATATGAAATAAAGAATCCAGAAAATACATTTTTGTAACTGTAATTCATTAATTTTGTAAAGATTTTTATTGCTCTCACAAAATAATCCATTTTTATATAAATAACTCCCAAGTTAAACATTAATTTCATACAATTTGGAAATAGTTTTAAACATTCTTGTGTGAACTCCAAACTTTTTTCATAATTTTCCAACTTAAAATAAACCAAACTCATATGTACCAATCCAGAAAAATTATTATTAGGTTTTAATTTTAAATTCTGATGAAAATCATCAAGTGCTAGATAATATTTTTTTAATCCAAAGTATGAAACACCTCGAACTAAATAAGCATCTGCAGAATTGTTGTTAAATTGTTCCAAAATCTTTGTCGAATCTTTAATACTTTGTTCATAATATTTGAATGAGTTGTAGAATTTTGCCCTTTCTAACCAAGCAATTTCATACTCTGGGAATAATTCAATAATTTTTGTCAAAATCAAAATGGATTTAAAATGATCTTTCCCACACTTCAAACTTTTAACTTTACTTTGAATATAATTTATCATTTTATTTATTTTTGGGGGAAGGAGTTAATCATGGGATGACAAATACATAAATAATTATTGGGGAAAAAGGGGGGGGTGGTTTAAAGTTTTACATCCCAAATATCTGGGTAATCATCAAAATCATGATATCCATAATGGTGTATTAGTGGTGCTTCTTCAATATAACCAAGACAATCATCATCTTCTTTTTTATAATATCCGCCCATATCCGTACTATAAATTAAAAGTTTTTTTGATAAGTTCTTATATGGGATATTTAAATAATCTTCTATTTCATTAACTAACAATAATTTTAAATCATCAAAATTAGATTGTGCAAAAAGTTCCGTTAAATTTATATTGTCTATTAACTGTAATGTTTTTAATTGTTTATCAACGAATTTATAATATGGGGGTTTAAAATGTTTAATTTTAAATTGTAAAGATAAATGTTGAATATTTTTTAAATACGCAAAACGAAAATCTTCTCCCAAAATTAATTCTTTTGCATGTATTTCCAAATATTTTAGATTTGCCAAATTAAGCGCTGAATTAATATTTATAGTATGTCCAAAATCAACTATATATATTAATTCAGCGTTTGAAAACATATCAAAATTTATAAATTTGCCAAAATCCCCTTGTTTAAGCGACTGATTCATGTTACTATAAATATCTCTAAATCTTAATCTCTTGCAGTTATTAAATGCTTCTTCGTTGCTGTAAAAAAAAGTTGGTGTTATAAACCTAAGAGCACTGCCAGAAAACCCTTCAAGATACAATGGTACCAAAAAAACTGTTCCACTAAATGAACACGATTCCATATATAAATTTTTTATACCATAATAATTTGATAAATCAAAGTCATTAAAATCACAATTGGTAATAAATAATTTTTTAATATAACCAAACATCAGCGGTGGTAAATTCCCAGTTATCGAAAAACTCACTTTTACTATTTTTTTCATATTATAAATTATTAAAGTTGAACAATCTAAGATCAAATTTTTTGATGGAAGTATAAAATTAAATTTTGCAACATTACAAGTCATTTTTTTACTAATTAGCTTTCGATACATATTTATATCATCATATTCCAACAACATGATTTCGATATAATCCATTTGTGAAGTTAAAGTTTCAAAAAAGTTAATTTTAAACCCTTTAAGAAAATTTAATGTTATTGATTTAAAGTTCTTTTTTTTTAAAAGTGGCCAATCTGTACTAATTAAAAGTGGCCAATCTGTACCATTTATATGAGAAAGTTTTAAATATTTTAATTTTTTGAACAAATTTTTTTGAAAAATTTCATCTGAAAATTTATAACTAACAATATTATTAATAATCTCCATTAAAGTCTGTTCTCCTATTATAGTTAAATTTAACAGGTTCTCAAATGAAGATTTCCATCCAACCCCATTTACATATGGTAAATCTTCAATTATTAAATTTTTCAAACTTTGAAATGATTGTTTTTCAAAAAATTCATTCAAGAATTTTTCGGAATCTTTAATTTTCAAATATTCCAAGTTATCAAATGACTTCCAATGCTTTCCTTCCAATTGATACAAATTTGTCATACTCAAATATTTTAATTTTAATAATGATGTAACTTGGAAAAACCCATCTTTAAAATTTTTCATATTTATCAAAATTAAAGTTTCCAACTTTTTTCCATAAAAATCAAAACCTTTTATAGTTTCAAACACCAAATCTTCCAATTTTAAAAATTTCAAATTATTCAAATTTGATGGTAAATTAAAAATACTCGTAAAAGAAATTAAAACTCCTTTTAAACTCAGCGAATGTAATTCTTGCATTTCATATTGTTCAATTTTTGGTAACGTTGTTTTATATAATGATAAAGATTCCAAATGTTGAAATCTTGTTGTATCTATATCATCATCTTCCGAACCAAAAATTTCTGTTGTAACTGTTTTAAGGTTTAATGTTTTTAATTGTTTGAACACCGGGATTGTTACTATTCCACCAACTTTAGATAATTTTAAATGAAAAAGTTGTTTATAATTCTCAAAATTAAAATCCAAATTATCTGTATCAGCAATATTCAACCTTTCTAGTTTATAATTTATCCCTTGAAGGTTTCGGAAAAAATTTTCCGAAGTATCATCTCTAATTTTCAAGCTTTTTACTTGCTTTAACGATTCGACATTTTTGATTTCACCACCGAATAAATAAACCACGTTCCTAGTTCCAATAGGTAAAAGGAAATTATGTATGTAATCTGTTCTAATATGATAATTATGTAAATAAATAGACGTAAAAATTAAAAATAATTTTCTGGTTCTATCAAGCCTAAAATAACCAAAAAATTTATGTGTATCAAGCTCGTCTGGTTTTATGTCATAATAGGTCTTAAATTCTAATAAATTAATTATTATAACATAAGGAAGTTTTTTATATAATCTCTCTATTTTTTCTTCTTCTTCTTCTTCTTCTATCTTTAACCTTTTCATTTTTTTTTTATTAGTTAATAATTGGGGGGTTTTTTAATTAAAAAAAAAAATTTGAGGGATAAAAATTTAAAAATAATAGAGCAATTTTTTATTTTTAATTAAGAATTTATTAAATTTATTAATAAAAAAATGGATTGTACAAAATGTGGGAAACAATCTAGATATGTTTGTGCAAAGTGTAATTCTCAATATTACTGTTCACGTAAATGTCAAAAATCACACTGGAAAAAGCACAGCTTAGTTTGTAATAAAAAACAAGTTGATGTTAAACCATATTGGTCTAATGCTAAAAAGACAGATATTTCAAAATTTAGATGGAGATGGAGGATGTACGTCGAAAATGTCGGGTTTAAAATTTATGGGAGTCAATTTTCGATATATAATGTTGATTTGAATAGAAAAATATTTACATCCGGTCTTAAAGATTCTAACAGGATAAACCAAATATTAGTTTTGGATAATATGTACGTTGTTGTATTTTATTCGACAAGACAAATATCCGACGAAGTAATTGTGATTAAGCACATTGATTACTTAAAAATGAGAAATGGATTTTTTAAACTTACCAATTATATAGACCACAAAAAAATTATTGTTGAAGAACTAAATGGTGATCCTAAGGAAATAAAAATGACTGGTGGAGTAATTAAAAAATTACATATTTTTAATAGTTTATTATACATGTTCGATAGCAAAGGGTTAATTATAATTTTCAACTACAAAACCAATTCGTTTAATGCTATTGATTTAAAAATTGATTTAGATCTTGATTTTGTGAATTCTTTAACTGCAGGAAATTTTATGTTTTTAATTTTTAAAGCAAGTTACAACAACAAAATTAGTTCACATTGTTTTAATTTTAAAACCGGAGAAGTTGCACAAATAATTGAATTTGATGTAGCTTTATCAGAAATTTATAACTTTGATAATTATTATTACTTTATAACAGGGAGTAAATACGAAGGAGATCATAATGTATATAAATATTATTTTAGAGAAGAAAAAATTTTTGAATTAATAAAACATGTACGCTTTAACGCAAGAGAAGAGGGAAAAATTTTTCTTGTAAAAAATCCAGATGCTATTGTGGATGGAAATCACTTTTTTATGTTTCTTTTAGATGGTGGAAATTTGATAAGGAGATTAACAGATGGTACACTAGAAACAAAAAAAACAGGTCTTGATCATGAATATGTATCACTTATTGAGAATCGTTTTTATCAATCTGGAATTCAGATTGAAGTGTTTGATGGTGATAATAGAGAAAATAGAACCCCCATAACTTATCATTTAAAAATACAATTTGATTTTAAGGAAAAATATACATCTCGATTAAATGAGATAGCTAAAGTATATTTATCAACAGAAACCCCTTCAATCGGAAAATTTGATACGTTTGATTCTGAAGGATATGAGATAGAAACAATATTTTATCCAAAATATTTATTACCAAATTTCCATAGTAAAGTAATTTTAATAGATGGATTCAAATTAACTACAAGAAAACTTTTGGGTGTTTTATTCGGATTAGAATCGATAAAAAACAAAGATCTTCCTGGATTTTATCATCTCTTTAAATCTAATGTCTCTTTAAAACATTTAATTTTAAGTATTATTAACAAAGTTGGAGGATATGAATTTATAAAAGATCCAATAAAAGTTGTATCTTTTAAAACAAAAATAATAGAAAGACTTAATATAATAACGACAATTGAAGGAGAGAAAGATTACATTAAAAGTGTTATTAAAAAACCACATGTTAAATATAAAGATTTTAACGATAGATATAATGATATATTATTAAACAAAAACTTGGATGTATACAATAATTTAACAATTACCATGAAAGACAACGAAGAAATCAAATCAATTGCTGAAATTTTATGTTTTGAACATGCTTACTTTTTTGAAGGATTACTTGGAAAATTAAAAAAACGTGGAGAGTCTTATGATAAATTTAAAATTGAATTTTTAAATAATATACAAGTTTTTGAGGCATTTAGACAGATTTTATTTTCCAATCAGTTAGACAAAAAAATTATGGAAGATTATGACTTAATAAAAGAATTATCTGAATTAAATAAAATGTATTTTGAAAATGATAAAACAATAGAACAATTTTTCATTTACTTTAATTCAATAAAAAAATCAATAATTGATAAATTAGATAAAGATATGAAATTTTATAAAGAAACAGTTATCGGTATAAAAAAAATATTTCTGGAAGATATATTTGAACAAACTGCATTTGGAAAAACTGTAGAATAACAAACGGTAGAAGAAGAATAAAAGTTTCTTTTTATCAAGTTATTTTTATTTCAAAGACAATTACCATTTTTTTTTTAATTGAATAAGATAATCACTAAATTTACGATGATTATGTTTTGTTAAGTATTCCAAATTCAAATTTGTAACTGAACCTCTTAAATTTTCCACATCTTGTTTTAGGCATTTAACACTTTTGTTTTCCATATAGTCGACAACTTTTCTCTCGTGTTTTTTTTTCAATGGGAACTTGATTTGTTTTGTAAGATCATTCAACTTCCTTTTAAGTATTACTAATTCATCTTTATTGATTTTGCGTTTTTTATTCTTCGTCCTTTTAAAATTATTAGACTTTCGTTTCCTTTTTTTCAGTACTATGTTTTCAGGCTCAATTAATTCTAATCCTTTCTTAAGATCTTGTTCACTAATGAATTTAGCATCATCAGTCCTTTTCAACTTTGGATAATCATAAACTTTATTACAATGTTGAGTGAGTTCTTTTTCCGAGTTTGATCTATAGAGTTGAATCTTTATTTTTATCAAATTTTTTTTATCATTTATAGTTTTTTGTTTACATAATTTTAAAATCGGATTTTTCAATATTTTTTTCACCATTAGAAAAACATATTCAATCAAATGTGCAACAAAAATCAAATTTTTTTCCACATGATAAAAGTTTCCAATACTATAAAAGAATATTTGTTCTTTAATTTTTTTACCATATTTATTGAAACATGGGATTTTTTTTTTGTTTGAAAAAATTTGATCAAATATCATTTTAGTAAGTGTATGATCTTTATTCAACTTTATTTCTTGTTCAACTTTTTTATTTATCCAATAAATTAAAGCGTTAGAGACAATTTCTTTCAAATTTATAACACGAATTGTCTTCAAATATTCATATTGTAATCTGAAAAAGTTTGAATAAATAGAAAGATTTTCCCAATTTTCTATTCTTATCATTCTTTGCCCCAAAGTTAAATCTTGATAGTTCTCCATTATTTGAATTTTTTTATTATATAATAAAAATTAGGGAGGAGTTGGGAGGGGGGGTAGGAAAAAAAAAAAATATATGAAGAGAAAGAATAGACAATTCGATATAGTTGTTCCAAAAAGTAAGAAGAGGAAGTTATTGGGTGATATTTTCAAAATAAAAACCGAAACTTTAGAATTACCAAATTTCTCATGGAATAGTTTAAGTGATTGTACACTGGCTGCTAATTTAAAAATGAGAACAAACGAAATTTTAATTGCGGAAGAAGTTAATAAAAATGGAGCAAAAAATTTCCAAATAGTTGATGTTGCAAAGTTAATTAGATTTTTCAGGGACTGTATTATCAAAAAACAACCGTTATTTTTTCACGAAGTTTTATTGTATGAGAAAAGGACATTTTTTTTCGTGGATGTTGATCTCAAATATAATAATTACAAAAATATGAGTGTGAAAAAATTAAATGCTATTTGTAATGACGCATTGATATTATTTAAAAGGGTTATTCAAAAAAGGACACAAAAAACAATAAATTGGATTGAAGAAAGTTCAACATACGAAAAAAAATTTTCTGTTCATTTAAAATCAAGAGATCTTTGTTTTAGTAATAATATTAATTTGGGATTATTTGTCGTTGAAATTTTGAAAGATCTTTTAGAAAAAAAATTTGATCAAAAGAGACTGTTTTTGCACAAAATTATTGATCTTTCAGTTTATGATAAAAACCATACAATAAGAATGTTATATAATTCAAAATTTGATCAACCGAAGAGAAAATTTTTTATGGAAAAAAAATCTAGAAACTTTGATGAAGATGACTTGAAACAAAGTATACTGACAAACGTACCGAAGAAAAAAGTTTTTATTCATTATTGTGAATGTTCATCAATAAGAGAAACAAAGATTTACCGAGATTATCAAACAATTTTACAAAAAAATGGTTATGAATCTAATATAAATTTAAAAAATAATCATATTAGAAAGAATTACGGATTGCTGTCGAAATTTAATACAAAAAAATCTAATAATCAATTGGTTTGGAAAAAGATGCAGCCTAAAAATATTGAGAAAAATATCTCGGATGTGTTTTTGAAAAACTTGAAAAAGATATTCCCCAAATGCGATCTTGTTCTGAAAAAGAGAGATTTTTTCCATTTGAAGGTTAAATCAACAAATAAGATACATGGGTTTAAATTTTATTTGAAAGGTAATTTTTGTCCTTTAGATGTAGTTGATCATAGACACTCCAAATCGAATGGCCGCTATGGTATTTATTTTATAAATAGTCAAAGGTTATCGTTTGGTTGTACATTCAACCCAAAATGTAAAGTAAAGCAGAAATTTCACATAGATAATTTTGTATTGAAAAATATTGATTTATTTTTATAAAAATAGAACGACGGCCATTCAATCTTTTTTGGAATTTAATTCCGAAATCCGATCCAAAGAGAGGCCGTGGATTATAAAAAGGCCGTTTTTTCGGGTATCCAATTCATGTGGATTATAAAAAATCAGCCTTAGTGGCCTTCCAACCAATTTTTCGCCCCGGAATTCATTTCCAACGGCTATATAAAAAAAACTTTTTCAAGAAATTTTCGCGAAAAACATCGACATTTTCTTTTGACCTCAAGTTTCAAAATCCAAAGTTTGAGAAGACAAAAATATAGCGATTATTTTTTTCACTTTTTTTAGTGGCACTGCGCTAAGGAGACGGGGTGTCAATAGGGAGGATAATTTATTGGGATGGAATAAAAAAAATCATGGGATGGTATTTGAACCTTTCTTTATTTGTTAAATTGACCTTTTTTTTCTTGAGATAAAGTCTTCCAATAATTTCATATCCCAAGAGTTTTGTGTAGATCCCTTGTTTTGTTAAGATTGGCAGACCAATTCTTGCAAAGAATTCTTTGCAAGACCCACAAAAATAGGAGGTCCTTGGTTTTGTTAAGATTGGCATTATTTGATAGATTTGAAGAATTTTCCAAGAAAAAAAGTGTATTTATTCAGGAACCAATTACTCAACAGAATTTGCAACAAAAAAACCAAGATTTCTCAAAAAATCAACAATCATTGAATGATTCATCTAAATTTTTTACTTTGATATTAGCATCATTTTTGTAGTATATTATTATTATTATTTAAATGTAACCTCAATAAATTCTTGGAACATTGACTCCATACCTTTTAAACTAAAATTTATAGTACCTCTATCAACTTTTTTATCGTATAAATCTTTTTCAATTCTTTTTTTTTCAATATTTTTTGCATTGAAAAAAGTAAAATATTGTTCATATGTCTTATAAATTTCATTGTGCATATGATTTTGTTGTAATATTTCCAAAAGAATTTCATACCCATGTTCTATAAATTCATCATCAATTTCATTTAAAAAGATTATCTTTAAAAATTGATTTAAAAAATTCCGATCTTTATCTTTTTTGAGACGATCTTTCTTAAACTCAGTTTTTAATTCCATTTCAAATTTTCCATAATCTATAAATTTTTTCAGTTTAATCAAAGGTTTATAAAAAGTTAAATGCTCGAAACATAAAATTTCAACATATGTATCTATATTGTTCAGTTTAAAATTTTTGCAAATTTTTTTATCATGAATTAATTCACGTAATTTGTTATCATAATTATGATTAAAATCTTCAATACCAACTTGTCCTTTACCAATTTGTTTTATTATTTCTCTTGATTTAGATTCATCCAAATTTTTTGTTGCTATATTTTGAACAATTGCACTTTCTTTTTCCAAACCAATCTTTTTGAAAAAATAATAAAATCCAACCAATTCATCATCTTTGATTGTATCTACACCAAATAAAACATATAACAATCCTCTTGTACTTAATTTGGAATCAATTTCTGTAATCAAAGGATTAATCAAATAATCCAAATATTTAATTGATCCAATTTTAGTTTTAATCTCTTTAATACATCCATTATCTTCTCCTTTCTCATCTATGTAAGTATCAATAATTGAATCTAATCGTTTTTTATAGATATCATTAAAAGGTAATTTTTTGATATTTATTTCTGTATAAAAATTTTCAGGAAAAACTAAATTCTCAAAATAATTATCATCAATAGTTAACTTATGTTTAAATTGTTTGAGTTTTTTTCCTTCCTTTATAAAAACAAAATTTCCTTTAGTAATAATATTTTTAGATTCTATCAAATAATGTCTACTTTTTAATTCTTCTTTTTTTAATGCAAATTTCTCCTTAAAATAAATTTCTGGATCGTCAATATAAAATAAATCTGAATTATTTTTTTTAACGTGTTCAATTATAATATAAAATGGAAATTTCCCTGGACGACCTTTTTTTTCAAATAAAGAAACTATTCGCCATCCACTATATTGAACGTCATCTCTTTCTATAAGTAGATGTGATTTTCTAACTTCTATACCTCTCTTTGATGTAATTGACAATATTATTACACCCCTCTCACCAACGAAAAAAAAATAAAATTTTTTTCTGTAAAATTGGTTTAACGTTCCTAAGTCATATGAAAACTCTAATTTATTAAGAATAGAAATTTCTTTTTCTTTTTCATTTTTAAGATCTAACCAAGATAATGTAGTTCGTCGTGTTTGAATAAACATATAATTATCAATAAACCAAAGATTATCAATCAGATACTCATTTAGACCTCCTGTTATATCTTTAATAATATTTTTTTTATAATCATAAGCAATAATTTTAGCTGGAGCTCTTTTATACATATATAATATTCCATTATAACAAACTGGAATAACGTTTTTCGTTTCTAAAGTTATATCAAATTCATCAGAAATTTCCTTATTTAAATGTTTGATAATTATACTAGTACCAGCAACTGTAATACTAATAAACGGTTTTCCAAGTTTCAAATAATCAATATGAAAAAAATGAATTTCTTTAAGATCATTATTATATAAAACAATATATGTATTATCCAATAAACCAATATTTCTACAATTACATTCCATACTGAAAATCTTTCTATTTTTATCCAAATCTATAATATGCCATTTTCGTATTTTTGATTTTTCAATAAAAAAATTAAAATTTTTAACACCAATTTTCCACCTCCACCTATACTTCGCAATACTTTTATCAGTAGACCAAAATGGTCTCGTATTAACTTGATTTGGAATTTTTTCACTACGACTACATTTCAATTTGTGATTCTTCCAATCAAATTTTTGACATTTTTTGGAACAATAGAATGATCGATTACATTCACTGCAAACAAATGACGTTCCTTTGTTACAGTTAGAACATTGATACATTTTTTTTTATTTAATAATTATAAAAAAATATTACAATTAGTTAAAAAATAAAATAAATGAATTATTTTTCAAACTTTATCAAAATAAAAACAGGCAAACATGATGATGATTTGGAACAAGGAATTTTGGAAACAATTGTAGAATATGTGTTGAATGGTTTAACAGCTATGGTTACAAGTACATTAAAGAGTTTGGGTACTTATTTTGGATTTTTATGGACAATTTTTTTTACTAATATATGGATTTCTTTATTTTTTGTTGGATTAATTCCGATCCAAAGAGAGGCCGTGGATTATAAAAAGGCCGTTTTTTCGGGTATCCAATTCATGTGGATTATAAAAATTCAGCCATAGTGGCCTTCCAACCAATTTTTCGCCCCGGAAATCATTTCCAACGGCTATATAAAAAAAACTTTTTCAAGAAATTTTCGCGAAAAATAGCGAAATTTTCTTTTGGCCTCTAGTTTCAAAATCCAAAGTTTGAGAAGACAAAAATATAGCGATTATTTTTTTCACTTTTTTTAGCAGCACTGCGCTAAGGAGATGGGGTGGTAAGGGGGAGGATAATTTATTGGGACGGGATAAAATATTATGGGATGGTATTTGAACTTTGATCAATTAATATACTTTTTTTTCACTTTTTTGTACCTTTTTTGCCTTTTTTTACCTTCTTAATTTCTTGAGACATGGTCTTCCAATAATTTCATAACCGAAGAGTTTTGTGGAAAGCCCCCAATTTTTTTAAAATTGGCAGACTAATTCTTGCAAATAAATTTTCTGTGTTATAAAGGAAGACCTAATTTATTTCTGGGAGGGAATAAAATATTGTGGGATGGTATTTGAACCTTTTTTTTATTTGTTACATTGATTGAATTTTTTCTTGAGACATGGTCTTCCAATAATTTCATAACCCAAGAGTTTTGTGGAAATCCCTTGGTTTTGTTAAAATTGGCAGACTAATTCTTACAAACATTTTTTTTACGAGCCACAAAAATATGAGTTCCATAGTTTTGTTAAAATTGGCAGACTAATTCTTTTTAAAAAAATTTCATGTTTTGTCTCGTGCTCTAGTTTGGTTTTCGTGAAATTGAATTACTATACTTCCCTAAATTTTTGGGGGGATGGGCTATAAAATTAATAACAATAATAATAAAAAAAAACAACAAATAATTCAATGTTAAAATATTTGAAAGAACCAAAACGACCCACTTCTAAGAGATGGAGGTTTGAAAATCTCAGTGTTGAGTCCGACAATAATCTTGAAGAAGATGAATGTTGTTGTCTCTTTGATTGCAAGACTAAAAAGACTATAAGAAATTTCAGTTCACTCCGAGGTAGATGGAAAATGAAAGAGAATTCAGCCCACAGTAAAATATGCATATACCACTACAATAAAGTAATTTTATATATATTTTGTTCAATTTCACTCTTATTCAATAAGGATTTGAAACTTTTCCCTAGAAGAAAACGAAAACGAGGGGTTACAACGAATAAAGTTTTTGTTCCAATTGCTGATACACAAGATTTAAAATTTACAAATAGAGATATCAAAATACACAGAACTAAAAAAATTCACATAACTCCAAAAAAGAAAAATAATCAAAATTTGGAATATGTTATCCCAAGAACAAGAACAAGAACAATAAAACGAAGGAAGGTTAATAATAAGGTATATCGTCGCTTCAGTTTAGAAAATGATAACGACGATCAAGAATATGATTTATGCTGTATTAAGAATTGTACGAATTTTGAATCAGTCAGAAGAAATTTTTCATGTCTGAAAGGATTTTATGAAGTTAAGGAAAACTATAAACCAAATAAAGTGAAATTGAAAGTTTGTAATTCTCATTATTTTATAGATTTGAAGAAGTTTCCAAGAAAAAAAAATTTATTTGTTCAGAAACCAATTACTCAACAGAATTTTATACAGGATAAAATAGATTTGGAACAAACCCAAAACATTGCTCAAAATCAAACCCAAAAAGCTTTATCAAAAAATCAAGAACCATTGAATGATTCATCTAGATTTTTTATGTTAATACTAGCATCATTTTTGTAGTTTTTTAATATAAATTTTTTTTTTATTTTATTTATCAAATGTAATCCCATAGGAAGGAAATGTTTTTTTACTAATTAATTGTTTGTGTAAAGTTGAAGTTGAATTAACCACGAAATCACTTAGATTTTTGAAAGGAAACACTCTTTTCTTCATTTTTTTTTATTATTATTATTATTAATCATTACTATTTTCATAATTC
>Ga0209976_10000526_pt1 | contig 25031 bp, 50 predicted proteins | sample SumtaG_FD_182806 | JGI IMG/M metagenome (GOLD analysis project Ga0209976, IMG submission 182806) | Deep subsurface microbial communities from Indian Ocean to uncover new lineages of life (NeLLi) - Sumatra_00157 metaG (SPAdes) (version 2) | ecosystem: Environmental > Aquatic > Marine > Oceanic >...
TTCTTCATGTTTACAAGTCATCTTAATCCTCGTCATCCCATTGAATTTTCATTGTTGTCTTGCCTTTATCTCTCTCTTTCTCGAATCTCTTCATTAATTCTTGTCTGAATATCTCTCCTCTTATTACTGAAACCTTTTCGGCTCTTTTAATGGGATCTTCTTCAGATTCAGCAAGTTTAAGAAGTGCTTTAGGATCTCCTCTATTGATCATCTCTCCATCTAAAAATCTAACACCGCAACTATATAATGGACAGGTTTCTTTCTCAGTACACCATTCACAGCTTTCCATCTTCTTTTTCCTCCAAGTATTTTTTATTTATAGTTCTAAAAAGAGACTCTTGATAGGTTTCATTGCATGGCCTGCAAAAATAAATAGCGCCATTGCCTAATTGAATATCTATAATTAAATCCTTAAGTTCAAACATTCCCTTGCAATCCCAGCACATCCCTTTCTTGACTTGTTTCTTAGTTTCAAGAAACGCAGTTAAGTTAAGCTGTTTTTTTGACAAGATGATCCCCCGTTTTTCTCTCTGCAGCGAGCATGGTCTTAACCACTGCTCTTAGGTCATATAGAACATTATTTCGATGCTCAGGAGTTTCTCTCTTGTAAAAGGCTATGATTGCGCTTGTAAGCGCCCAGATATCTTCTACCGCTAAATCTTGAGAATCCGCTGCCTCGAAAATGTGATCTACAAACCATTTTATTATTTCGGTTTTATTTGGCATAGTTTTTTTACCTCTTTTAATGTTATTTTTAATCGTTTTTTGCTTGTATATTCATCTCTTTCAAGGTGAATATAAAAATAAAAAAATTAAAGTAAATCTTCAAAAGAATCGATAATCTCCTGAAGCTTACTTTTTATTGTTTTGTTTTCAAATATCCCAACCATATCTCTTATGGATTCTAACCTGCCCATATTAAAGGCGATTTGATGGCTTACTTCTATTCCTCCGTCTTCAATATTTATCATTTTAGACATCCTCTATAATTTCTATAGTTTTTTGGCAGACTGTGCATTTTACGACAGTCATAATGATATTATTCACTTTTTCCTTAGAGATTTGCTCCATAGGAGGAGCGCCTCCCTCTTCATTATAGCAGCAATAATAATGCATTTTAGTATCTCTCCCTCTCTACTCCTAATTTACTCAAGCTTACTGCAAAATCGCAGTCAGGGCATATAACAAACAACCACCAATATAGGTTATATACTCCACTTCCTATGGTCTTCGCCAGCTCAGGGATTTCCCAGCCTCCAGGATGATTTGGATAACCTTGAATGGGCAAATCGTGTAATCCTTGATGCCCACAGCTACACACATTTTTCTTGCTAAATTGCGCTCTTAGATGCTTAACCTTATCCTCTGAAATAATGGGAAAATGCTCCTTCTGGCTCATCTCTTTTACCATCTTATTTTCTCTCCAAAAAATTTAATAATCGTACAGATCCTCAGAAAGTACAGGATCGTACAAATCGACATCTGGTTTATTATCGACATCATTTTGATTTATGCAATAACCTTCATTAGTGCATTGACCATCTACAAAAGCGGTACAAGTACACTCAATTTCAACGCCATTGACTATTATTCCTAATTTTCCGTTTGATCTACACATTAGATAACCACTCTCGTATAAATATAACATTCTTTATTGTATCTTTCTTTAGTTCTTAACGCTGTTTCGGCATCTTCCTTACTTGTATAGATATTTGAGACATTATAGCAGTCGTTTGCGACATCTGTTCCAACGATAATAAAATATTCTTTAATCGTTTTAGACTCCTCCCTTTTAATCTTTCTGATTAGCATTCTTAAATTCTTCGCAGCTAAGGGATAACTTTCCTTCTCTAATGCTTTCTCAATACCATCTAATACTCCGAAATCGTATTCATTCAATTCCATCTTATTTTGCCTCCAATAGTTCATTGCAGTTAGGGCATTTTCCCACGCTATGATTCGAAGCTAAATATTTATAATCATAGGAGCAACCGCAGTTTAAACAATCAAATACTTCTGCATTCATCTCAGCTTCTAATCCTCTAAAATTCGGATTAGAGCTAATTAAATCCCTATAAATCTCTTCTGTCGTTTGAAATTTAATCTTATCCATTTAGATGACCTCCATTTCAAGATAAGTCAATTTAAGAGCATTTTTCAGGATTTCTTCCAGCATCGCAGGATCGCTTTTAAAGATGCGAGCTTCTCTTCTGAGCCATTTTAGTCCATTGATGGCTTCGATTTGGTCATACTGGTCTTTTATATCAAATTTTATTCCTGGCATAGTTTTTTTCTCTCCTTGTTAAGTTTTAATAATTTTTGTTAAGAGTTATTAATTTTTATTAAGAGTTAAGTAACATTAAGAAATTTTGATATTTAAATCTTACTACTTTACCACTTTAGTAATATTGTAAAAATAGATTTAAAAACTGCCTTTCATATTAATCTATTGATAAGAAGTAAATTCTTATCCAGGAGGTTAAAAATGCCTATTTTAGAGAAGAAAAAAACAAATATGAAAAATATTACTATAAATGTTCCATATCTTGTAGTTAACGACATTAAAATCCTACAAGACCATAATTTTGAGGCAAACTTTTCGGAATTTGCCAGAAGAGCTATTAGGAAACTCCTTCTTAAAGATTTAAAACTTTTATCTGATTTGGATCTTCAAGAATTTGAAAACTCTGTAAGAGAAGCCAGAGGCGAGATTGTTGGGTAAGGTCTGCACTGTTAATGTTCCAGAGAGCTTTCTGCCTGCAATGGAAAAATTATCAGGACACGGAAAGCTTTATGAGTCACGCTCAGAATTAGTAAGAAAAGCTCTATTAGATGAGTTAAGAGAATATCTCCAAATCTTAGAGACTCTCAAAAATAGAATCCGAGCATCCATACCTAAGCCAGTGATACTCCCCGCTAATATAATTCAAATAAGAGATAAAGATGAGAATGGAGAAATAACTAATATTACGGAGTATAAAGTTCTAAGAAAGTTAGAATAGCTAAATTTAAATAGTTTTTTTACTTATTTCTATTTGTAGTAAATACTACAAATCTACTAAAAAAAGTGATTAGAAATGCCTAAAAAAACAATTAAAATAAAAAATAGTTTACATACATGGTTAAAACATCATGCCATCGATAATGACCAAACCTTAGAGGAGGTCATTGAAGAAGCATTAAATAAATTCAAGGAGGATACTAAAAATGCCAAATAAAGAAAAATTAAGAGATAAGGTTGTAGAGCTGGCTAAGAACTATGTCAGCAATAAAAATAAGATGGACGATCTAAAGCAGAGAAATGCTCAAATAAAAAAGAAAATCATAGCTACTTTACAGGATATAGGAATAAAAAGCCAAATGAGAGATAACTACGAAGCAAAATATAGCATCCCAAGATCTTTTGATGAAGGATTATTCAAATACAATAATCCTGACCTCTCTAAACAATTTATAACGACTAAAACGGAGACTATTACTCAGACCATCGAAACTTTTAATAAAAAACTTCTACAGGAAAATATGCCAGCTCTCTGGGAAAAATATAGAACGCCAGGAACTCCAAGGCTTACCGTTAAATATCATGTCCCTCAAGAAATTATAGATAAACTAATTGAGGAGGCATAGATTTATGAGCAAGCCTTATTGGTTAACTGTAGAAAGCAAGTGTCCTGCGTGTGAGGGAAAGGTAAAACATCATTCTCCTCCTGCAAGATTTTCTTGTCTTAAATGCGGAATAAGATTCAGCTATAGAGAATATATCATGGCCGCTCTCAATAATCCAAAATTAGACCTTTCAAGCATATTTATAATACCAATATTTGAAAAATTATACGGAGAGGTTAATAAATAATGGCAAATTGGGGAGTCACGGTAAATTTAGGAACTTATGAATCAATGCACTTTCATTCGGGAGAACACGAGGACAAGAGAACTTGCTATGAGGAAGTGCTTGACCAGTTGCTGGATTTTCAAGGCTATTTTGAGAGAATGCAGTTTCACATCGATTTAATAACTAAGATTTTAAAAAGATTATAGGAGGATAAAAATGTTAAGATTTGTTAGTGAAAAGAGAATTGAAGAGCTTTCTAAACGACCTTTTTTCTCAATGCTTAAGGGAGCGCTTGAAAGGCTTAAAGAACATAAATGTACAGGTTGCAATGAGGAAATATCTGGAAAGTGGAAAGATGAGCTTTCTTGGAAAGAATATAATATTTCTGGGATGTGTCAGGATTGCCAGGATAATATTTTTGGAGGCTTAAAAAATGCCAAGAGTAAAGATTTGCTATAAATGCAAGGAATATGTAAGGTTATTCCCAGAAAATCCTGATGCTGTGCATCAAGAAATAGGTTTTGGTACATTTCATTCCCGCCATCCTGTTCAAATAGTCGGAGAAGTAGAGTTTCGGAGTCTAAATAAACAAGAATATACAGAATTTAAAATAATATTTGAGGATGCAAAAAATGGTTGATTTTGATAAAGTAAATGAAGAAGGAAAGGTGACCTGTCAATATTGTTTAGAGACTTTTAAGAATATTTCCAGGCATAAATGTAAGGTTAAAGCCTTAACGGATGAAGCAGATGCAATAATAGCGTCAGGAGAGCCAATGATTAAGAAAGGTAAGGTTTCGGAGCTTATTGTAAACGAAAGCTCTACTAAAGGAATTAAGCCAGATGCTTTTTGGGCATGGACTGAAGGTTTAGGATACCAAATAAGAACGCTCATTGATACATTGGGAGAAATCAAGAATGCAATGATTCCAATACTTGGAGTTATGGAGGAAATTAGAAATTATATGGGAAATTCAAGTAAAGTTTCCAGAGAAACGATGGTAAATACTCAAGAAATAGCGCTAAACACTAAGAAAATGAATATTAACCTTGCAGCGGTAGCCACTTCTTTTGCAGATGCTTTTGAGATCTTGCAAAATGGTAAAATCGTTGATGAGGACCGCGTAAAAGAGCTTAAAGAAAAAAAAGAGTTTAATGGTTTTAAGAAAGTAGTATCTAAACCTAAGACTCAAGAGGAGGCAGACGCTGAAGCCTATGAGGAATTAGCTAAGGAGGTCTTTAATTCGGATGAGGTCGTTTCTTACAAGGATAATCCTGACTTACCTGAGCATACAAGAAAGCTTAAAGGAGTTATTGAAATTATTACTCCAAAAGCACTTATGATTCAATTTGCTAATGGAAAAGAAGCGTGGATTCCTAAGAGTACAGTTCATGAAGGTCATAAGGAGGAAAAGGAGCTTAACCAGGATTTTATCATAGATTCATGGGTTTTATTGAAAAATGGAATAATCGAAGAAGAAGGAGAAGAATAAAATTTTAATTTTTTTTTTTTTTTTTTGATAAAAAACACAGGAGGTAAATTAAATGGGATTAAACTTTAACTTTCATTTGAGGATTTGGTTAATAAGAGTAGCCTTATGTTATTCTAACCCTGGTATTTTACTAAATCCTAAGATTAGATTGGATTTCGCCCTTTCCCGTTTAAGCCTAAGCCTGAATTTAATTAAAAATAAAAGGTGATAAAATGGAAGAAAAACAAAAAGAATATAAAGAGGATCAAGAATTTAATGCCAACGATGAGAAGCCTGTTAACTTTTTTAGAGCTAATAAGCTTCCTGGGATGCCTGCAAGGAGTAAAAATCCATTGATAAATGCAAGAGTTAAGAAAAGTGAACTCCAAGAGATGATCTGGGATATTTTAGAGAGAATTCAATTTATTCCATCGTACCACACTACAAGCGCAGAAGTTTGCTTTAAGCTTGGACTAATTTATGGCGAGTTTTATCAAAAGATTCAAGCCTACGAGACAAACCTCTTAAGAATGAAGGAAGAGGAAGCCTGGTCTTGCGCTGGATGTGCCTCTCCTTTCTATGTGCTACGATTCTTATTTAAGAAGGAAGGGAAAGAATATTGTTGCAAGGAATGTTTTGAAAAGAATGAAAAAGAGGATGCAAATGTTCCAAATTAAAACTTTTGTTAGAGATGAGTTTCTAAATCTCTTTATCAAGGATAATGCGGAGTTTATTGAAGTTGTCGATGTTAAGCTTATCCAAGATGGCATGTCGATTAATAGCTATTTACTTCTTTACAATGATCGGAGGTTGGATGAGTGAATTCGCATAATATAAGCTTTTTTGGTCAGGCTTCAGCTTTATTCATAAATTCTGCAAGCAATGAAGAGCCACATACCTGGTTTAAGATGATTAAGAAAAAGGGAGATTATTGGGAGAAACCCAGCAAGAATGAAGGAATGACTGCTAAGATTTCGCTCATGGAGTTAGGGAGCATCTTAGATGTCCTGGAGCATAATGAACAGGAATGGAAGACAATGCATAAACCAAAAAATGGGAAAGCCTACTCAATAAGTTTGAAATGGGAAAAAGACCAGAAATCTCTCTGGCTTAATTTAGGAGATTATGGAAAGAAGCTCTCTCAAAAGCTTGGCGAGATTAGGCTTCTTTACAAGCTTCTCTTACATTTTTTCGATGAGAAGATAATATTTGCTACTCACGGAAAAAGACCGCAAAAGGAGGAAGTGCAATGAGACGATCTAAATACCTGGAAAAGAAATTTGAGCATTATCAAAAGATGTATGAGATTAGGAAGGAAGAGCATGCCTCTCTAATGGAGAGACTAAAGTTAGAGATTATCTTGCTTGAGGCAAATGTAAGAAAAAAACTAATCTCTGAACTTGTAGACCATTTTGCTTCGGGGACTATTAAGCAAGATACTATTGCAGAAATTAGAGAGACAGTTCTCGAAGAAGTTAGAGCAAAATTAAAGGAGGATAAAGAAAATGTGTAATGAAGGAAACATCCTGGATGACATAATAGAATTTCTTTACAATATCCTTAAGAAGGTGATTATAGATGCCATATAATATAACCTGCTGCAATTGCAAGAAAGAGATTCCTGTAAAGAATGGAAAGACAGAGATGTTTTTTATAGTTCAGCCAACGATGTTAAAGGATTTCGAGTGGAAAAGGATTACATACGGAGGTTTCAAACAATTAATGATATGCAAAAAATGCATTTTAAAAAGGAGCAGAAGGAGGAAACGGAAGAAAGATGGGAAATAAAGGCGATGGCTTTCCTTGCACTCATGTTAAATCAAAATGCTGCAATGAGCTAATCAGATTCAGAGCAACTGCAGAAGGCTATTCTATAGAAGCGTGGTGTCCTAAATGTGGAAACTATAAGTTTCATGGGAGAACTGAAGCCTTAATCGCTTTATGGTTAGGAGACTTCGAAGCTGTGAAAAAGAATAAGGGATATACGCCAGACTGGGTAAAGGAGGAAAAATAATGCCTAAATGTCCAGACTGTAAAAGAGCGCTTATGAGTGGAAGTATTGATGACATAAATGGATTATTATATCAATGTACTCACTGCGGTAAATGGTTTAAGGAAGAGAATGATAAAATGGTGAGAGTGAAGAAGAAATGACTAAAATTACTTCGGGGACTAAAGAATGGGCAGATACTAATGTAAACCTTTATCATGGCTGTTCAAATAATTGTAGTTATTGTTATGCGAAGAAAATGGCGATTCGGTTCGGGAGAAAGACTGAAGATACCTGGAGATATATGGTACTTAATGAAAAAGCATTCCGTAAAGGTTATGGAAAGAGGAAAGGCAGGATAATGTTTCCTACTTCTCACGATATTACTCCAGATACCTATGGCATGTGTAGTTCTGTATTAAGGAAGCTTCTTAGAGCTGGAAATGATGTTCTTATTACTACTAAGCCATCTCTTTCCTGTGTAGAGGATATTTGTAAAGAATTTAAGCCATATAAGGATCTAATACAGTTTCGCTTCACGATAACGAGTCAAAACGATGAGACATTAAAGAAATTTGAACCTGGCGCTCCTCTCTATTTAGAGAGAATGGAGGCATTAATCCATGCATTTAATGAAGGATGGAAAACCAGCGTTTCAATTGAACCATTTCTCGATATGAGTCCAATTCCTTTAATATTCTGCGTTAGCCTATATTCTACGGAGTCAATTTGGGTTGGCAAGCTTAATTATATGCAAACAAAATTCAATACAAAAGAAAATGTCAAACAAGTTGTAAATGACATAGGGAGGATTCCTGCTCCAATACTTGAAAAGGTGAGACTGAAAGATTCAATCAGAGATCTATGGTGAAATATTAATTTTAATACCTTTTTTTTTAATTTTAAGAGATGTTTTTAGAAAAGTAATAATAATAGATATGAGAGAAAAAAATGATAATAAGAATCTGTCCTGAGTGTAATTTATACATAGCTTGTAAGAATCAATGTCCATTTAAAGGTTGTCTCCTGGAGAGAATGGAGATCCCAAAAATAAGGAATCATAAACCAAGAAAATGTTAAAAATAGAGAGGGGTAGCATAGTTGGCTATTGCACTGGACTCATAATCCAGGGATCGCAGGTTCAAGTCCTGCCTCCTCTACTAAATAAAAAGTGATAAAAATGGATAAAAGAAAAGTTAATGTGGAAGATATTGCAGAGGATTTTAAGAAGGTAATGAGACAGGCAGAGATTGACGCAGGAGAAGAAAGACCACTGAAAATACATTTTACAAGTATTGACGAATTGAAGGATAAATTCAATGTATTACTTGAGGATATCGAGAAGTTTTTCAGGGAAAGACTAAAGAAATTTTTTGAAGAATTGATTAGCGGAAAGGAAGAGAAAACTGTCGAGGAGTATTTAGAAGAGACAGTCGAGAATCTCGAACCTACAACCCATTGCTGCGAATGCACGCCAGGAAAGCATTTTGAAAGACACATGGTACACATTCAATATCCTAAATGTAATTGTAAAAAGGAGGGTTTTGTTCTCAAGAGGAATTAGTAATGGAAACAGATTTTACTATATCGGCAATAGTAGTGCATAAAGCAGAACCCTGGAATACTACAGAAGGCTCTTTATTATTAGCCTTTGAGGAATGGGGAACTACAATATGGCTAAAACCAGAGCAAATAAAGAATTATGACGGTATTAATCATTTTGATAATATCAATTTCCAGGAGTTTTTAGTCTCCGATTTTGTATATTATGCAATTCAACACGATATTAGAACTAAGAGAGAAGAAGTATTAAAATATAAAAAAAAGTGATAAAAATGGCTAAAAAGAATGATCCACTACTTGTAAACCAATTTCATGAAGGGAAACATTACGACAGGACTGAGGAGGCTAAATACAGGAGCAGTGTTAATGTCGATGCTAATTCTAAGCCTGTATCTGTACCTAAAACGGAATCCAAACCTGTACCTAAACCCAAAACTAAGCCTCCTGTAGCGTGTATCTATTGCGGGAATTCTTTTCATTATAAAGGTATATATTCCCATCAAGCACGATGCAAAAGCAATTTAGAGAAATATCCTCCGAAAGGACTTCAGAAGGAGAAAAACGGACCGCGTAAAAAACCTGAGTGGAAAGACATAAAGGACCTAGATTTTTCCATCTTAAAAGAGCTTGAGAAAATGCATCCTGATGTGATTAGTATGATTCCTGCAGAACAAATTAAAGCAAAAATAATTAAAGAAATTAAAAAAAAGAGAAAAGAAAAATGAAAGGAGAAATTGAAGAATTCTTCCACATTGTCTTAGATAAGGAAGATATGAGCGAATTCAAGAAGATTTTTAATGAGAATCTTATTGAAAGAAATTATAGAGGAATTCATAATAAATTCTGGAAATTAATAAAACAAATGGAGGCTTGATAAAATGAAAGGACAGAATTTTAGTTTTATGAAGGACATGGTTGAGGAAATCCTAAGTGGGAGAAAGAGGCTTACTAATAGAGCATCCACGGATTTTCGGAATAAGCTTGAAGAAGGAGGCACTATGCATCTATTTACTGGCATGAGGACTGCAAATTGTCGGAAAATTGGGGATGCTTTAGTAAAAAGAATTAGACACTGGCATCCTGATTGGATTCCAGGACAGTGGGGAATTGATAAAGCGTGTCCCATGTTTCCCACTCTTACTTGGAGACAATTTGCGAAACTTGATGGCTTCGATGACTTCAGAGAATTTAATAAGTATTTCCAAAAGAAGATGTATAAAGAGAAAGGCATATTATGCTATTCCTTTATTCTAACAGAGGTCGTCTGGGATGATCAATAAAGATGTTTGGAAAAAGGTTTTTATTGGTTTTCTCCCAATCTGCTTTATTGTTTTGAATATTCTCTTAGCAATTTACCTGGTAGCTCTCATTATCCCAGATAATTTTGATCCAATAACTGCAGAGAAAATCGGTTATGGGATTATTGCAGGGATAATTGCCTTAAGCCTATTAGCAATTCTTTTAATGAAATATTCCGATGTCGAGAAAGAGGCGCTTTTAGTACGCCATGAAGTGGACAGGCATGTAATAGAGAAATTGGAGAAGGAATTAGAGAGACTTAGAAAAGATGATTAATATAGCAAAACAGCGACTCTTGACCAGTAAGCTCCCCATAAGAATGATAATGAAAATTATGGAAGATATCAATGGAATGATGGATGAAGACTATAATGAATCTCGGATGCATTTAAAGCCTAAAACGGACTCAGTTTGCATAATAGACATAACTATTGAAATGGATAAAAAAAAGTTAATTATGAGGTCAAAAAGACCTCAAGTTTTTATTTTTTAAGTTTTTGCTTGTTCTCTTGTTTGGATTTTGAGCAGTAAACCTTTTATTTCTAAATCAGACATAACTTCCACATCAATGGGAGGAGTACCGCTTTCAATATGATATATATGAGCCAGCTCTTTAATATGATTAGCCAACTTTAATAATACTCCGTCATAGTCTTTAACTTCCTCGACTGATTCTTTATACATTTGGGTTATAATTCCTGCTACTCCTTCATTTGCATCTACTATTTTGAGAGCTACAATTCCTGCGAAGATAATGAGTGTATCGTAAGGCTCTGCTAAAGTTAAAGCTCCTTGCCTAATTACTAAGTCATAAACTGCGTAGAGAATTACTATAATTAATTCCTTGACAGTAATAACTCCTTTATATATTTTATTTGCGTTTGCTCCCAGCTTCTCTAATAGCGTTTCGAATCCGTTTACCTGTAGAAATATCGTCATATAACGATCTACTGCAACCTCTAACTGCGTTTTAATCATTTCCACTCTTTCTTCACTTGAAAGTCCTTTCTTCTCTATGATTCGCAGTGAATTAAATGTCCAGCTTTCTATGTTCTCGAATAGGTCTGCCGCTAAAGCACTCACTACTATTGCTATGAACCATCCCGTGTACCAAACAAAAGATGGATCTACGCCTACTTTTGCTATTTTAAATCCAATATAGGCTACAATAATGATAAGTGCTAATCCAAATCCTCCTGCTTTCTTATTATACCATTTACACATGTTTTTACCTCTTTTTTTTTATTTTTTTTTAATTTTTTATGCTATTTTCCATAGCTCTACTTCCGCATAAACTTCCACTTCCGTATTATTACAAGCGGGACCTAGCCCTAAAGCAGCCGCTGTAGTAATATAATGCTGTAATTCTAATGCTTGACCTGCAGCAATTGTAAATACCCCATTTAAGAATGAACGATTTGCAACAGCATGCGTGGAGTTAGCATATTCTGCAGTCCCATTAAGAATTGTCGTAGGTGTTCCTGTCACATCTCGTAATCGTAAAGCGTGATTGTTGCCAATATAACACGGAGCTGAGGCTTTTATAATATATGTGCCTGCTGCTAATGTGAATCGATTACTTGATAAACTACAATGACCTCCTTGATCTCTTACTTCTTGATTTAAAACTCTCGTATGCCAAGTAGCTGAAGAGGATGCTCCTGCATTTGTACCATTGAATTTTCGGTCTTGTAAAAGAATATAATGCTTATCTCTCATAGCTCCGATAAACTCATCATAAATCGTATTTTTAGTGGGAGTCCCCAGGTCTCCATTCCAACTCGAAGCAAATGCAGTATTATCGCCTAATTTAATATTTCCTGCTCCAAAATCGAGATAATCTCCTCCACTATTGTTATATAACATATTAGCTCCCACTACATTATTATCACAGCCACTCTGAATATTTATTCCTGTTTGATTATTATAGCTTATATTGCCTGAAATAGAATTTCTATCGCTGTTATCTACTAAATATATTCCATTATTGTCGCCAGAATAAACTACATTATTGCCAACTGCACTGTAAGATGCTCCTTCAAGATAAATCCCAAAACCGCTATCGTAAATATTGTTATTAGTAATTGTATGATAACTACCGCTAACTTGAATTCCATGTCCACAGCTCTTTATAATATTACCTAAAATCATTTGATTGCCTCCTGCCATACTATGTATTGCAAAACTGTCACATAAAGTAGCATAATTTTCTATGAAAATACAGGAGCTTCCTCCATTAACTCTGATTCCATGATAAATATTATTGAAAATACAACTTATTACTTCGACATAATTTGAGGCAATAAATACTCCAATTCCGTCTTGTCCGCCATCTCCTGTAATATTTAAATTACTAATAACGATCTTATGGTCGCCTACTTCATTTATATCAATAATATATTTTGTACTGGTCGTAATATCGCTTGCGTCTATTTTAAAGTCTCCTAACCATACAAAATCTGCTTTATCAATATCAAAAACGGTATAGTTTCCATTAGTATCGATTATACTTGTTTCGGAAGAGCCTATTATGGCAATGGGATAACTTGAGGGATTATTTGTATTATTTATCGTAATTGGAAAGGAATCCTCGTCTCCGTGCCTGCCAGGCTCTAATATAACAACACCTCCCCCTGCTGCAAGAACAGTATTAACTGCAAGTTGGATTGAAGTATCGACATCAACCGAATAAGAAACTTTACCTGAGAATTTAGTTATTTTATCCCAGGATGCTCCATTATATACAATCCAATCTCCGATGGCATAATAAATCCCTGTAGCATCGCCTGCGTCATTTACAATCCAATAATCTCCCGTGTCAGGAGAAGAAGGATATGCAGTATCCGCATCCCACACTCCCTTGTATAATAGACAAGCTTGTAAAGCGGAGATATTATTATCAACCGAAACAAACTTTTCATAAGCTTTATCTGCTGAAGGAGCTTGATCGAGTTTATTATCCCAATTTACTCCATAAGTGACATCAAGAATAGGATTCGCCCAACTAATATCCGTAGCTCCCGCTTTAAGATAATATCCATTAGTTCCTTTAAGTAATTGCTCCCAATCTGTAGCGCCTCTTCTTATCATACCGCCTCTTGAACCAGCGGCTAAATCTGCTAAAGGTAATGAGCCAGAATGAGGATTTCCACTTGTTTGTAATGCGTGTGCTTGAGCATGGTGAGCATCATTTGCTGTGCCTCCAGAAGTATTATTATGAACTATATTTCCTTCCACTAAATCTAGGTCCACTTCGTTATTTGCGGCATCATTGAATATAGAAAGTTTACTGCTCCCAATATTAATATTTTTCATTTGGAATTGGATTCCTGCTTTTTGTTTAAAGATTCCAACGCCTCCGACTCCCACATTAGCCATTGTATTAGCTTCGCCACCGCCACCGCCTCCAGAGGGAGTACCTCCTGCAGAAGTTCCTGTACCTACTTGAGTTATTAAAGCAGAATTTTGATTAGGGAGATCTTCCTCAGCGCCTCTAACTTGAAATACTAATACATCGTCAAGAAATAATTCAATATAGTTTATCTGACCATCTATTATATGGACTTTAACTCCTTTAATTTTAAATTGAGTATTTGAAGTGACAATATAATCGTCAGATCTACTGAATCGTAATGTATTGCCTACAATGGTGACCTCTTCTCCCACTTGAATATAACCTTGAGCAATATTGAGATAATCCAGAGCCACAGATTTAGGATTGCCTGTTTTCTGATTATAGATTTCCTGTGCCAGAGCTAATAAGGCATCATAATTAGTTATATTAGCATAAGTATCTTTTACAATGATATTGCCTGCTCCGAAAGAAGCTTCTAATTGACTATTCTCAACAAATCCTCCTAACAGGATAACTTTATCGAAATTTTTAATTTGTTTTTTCCCATCAACATTTCTAACATTAGTGGAAATATCTACTCCCGAATCTACTGCTCCGTTATTAAATATTAATTCATAATCTGGCTTGAGATACCAGGTATAAAGATATTGGTCAGCGTACATATTAAGAAATTGAAGGAGAGTCATATCGCCTCCTAAAATATATTTCATTACTTCCGTGTCGTAATTTAGCTCGTCATACTGATAATATTGGTTAGTTCCTAAGACATAATTCTGTTCAAAACTAAGAATTTCATTATCAAATCCAGGAGCATCAATCCAAACATAATGGTCAGTATAAGCTGTTTCTAAAAGAATATGTAATCCCGAAATAGGGTAAGCATCAACATTTCCCCAGATTGCTATTTCAGATAATATATTTACGCCATTAATATCAAGGTCAAATAAGTCCGTATCTCCATTAACTCTGAGAGTTATCCTGTACATAGTATTTGCACTATAAGTTTCTCCTGTATCCGTATAAGAATAGGGAGAGTCGCTGGTACGATATTTTATTTTTCCATCGTCATCAAATTTTATTATTATTCCATCGTAAACAGGATCGTGATAAAAATTCTTGAATTCAATTCTAAAAGCTTTAGCGGCAGAATTTGTAGCTACCCAAACATCCATATCTGCTATATTGACATTATAAGTCTCAGAAGTATCAAATTCCCATTCATATCTTGCTCCACACCATCCTGTCGCATTATTAGAATAAAGTTCTAATACTTTTTGATGTCCAAGAGTATCTGCTATGACATAACCGTGATAAGGAGCGCCTCCTCCAAAAGAAAAGTCCCATTTAGAAGGAGGAAAATTTCCATTTGTCACACCTGAAAAATTATGAGGAGAACGATACATATAAGGAGAAGAAGCATTTAGATCCATACTCAAGAAATGAAACCATTCTCTTTCTAAATCTTGAATTAAGCCTCCTAAAGTTCCTGAGTATCTTCCTTGAGGTCTAATTTTATCCATTTCCTCTGCTTCTGCTTCTGTAGTAATGGTCTTGACTTTCTCAAAATTGGTATCAATTATCCTGCCTTTAAAGATTGAAGTGGAAGAAGTGCCTCCTGAAGTAGTATAATTCCCTATAATATCAATGAGATCTCCCTCAGAGACTGTCACTCCAGAATTGACCATAAATTTTCCAATAGGATATCTTCTTCTTAAGAATTCTATTTCTCCTATTGCAATATCAGAAATGCTTAATGTCGCCATTTTTTAACCTGCTTGAATAAATAATATAGATCTAACATGAAATTTAGTTTGATTGCCTTTAGAGACTTTTTCGCCTCCTTTAAAGTCCTTATATTTAACTTCAATAGTAGCATAATCTGAAGTGCCATCTGACCAGAATTCGATAAAATTAGGAACATTATCTTTCGCCCATTGTAGAGTTATAGTACCAGCTTTATTTAATTTCCTTAAGTTATGAATGCAACCGATAAAATCTGATTCAGATTTAAAGAAAATATCCTGTACCATAACTTTTCTTGTTATTGTTTCGATTCCACTAACTGAAGTCCTATTATCGCCAGGCATATTGAAGATCCCTAAATCGTCTTCTTTTATATCTACTTTAGGAGATTCTGCACAGGCTAACCGCATTTCGCCATTTCCCGCTCCTTGACCGTATTCTATATAAACTCTGCCATAATCTAATGTCAAATTACCAACCTCCTGACAATTTATGCCTAAATACTTTATCTTGATAAATTGCTCTTAAATGCTCATTGGTTTCTGCCTGCTGTCTTTCCATGCCATCAAAAAAAGTATATAACTTAGTCATAGGAATGACCGCTTCGCCTCCTTTACCATGGCCAATTTCTGCCACCATTGGTCTCGTGGCGATTCCTCCTTCCTCCATGGTTAAAAGAGGAGACATTGATGCTGCCCAAATACCTGCATAAATAGCCGCAAGAATAGGACCGCCTTGCATTAAGCCATATATTGCAGATAAACCTAATCCGAAAACATAAACAAGCCTGCTCAATTCAGTGACACTAAGACTTGCTAACCAACTAAGAATAGGCTTTAATACTGCCATAACAACATCCGCAATGGCTACAAAAATTGTAATTATAATTGGAAGCATTTTTGTAGCTAATTCTGCAATTATTCCTATTAAATCCATTATCGTAGGAATTAAAGGTATTAAAGATAATAGAAAATCCATAAGTAATGTTATAAATATAGGAAGATAAGTCGCAACCATTTGACCAATTATTCGCCCAATATCCTGAAATGCAGGAATCAAATCTATTAACCAATCAAATAAAGGTTGCAAGGCTTCTATTAAAGGAGGCAGGATTTCTGCTGTCATAGCTCCAAATAAAGCTCCTACTATTTCTAATATTATTTCAAGAGGTTTTAATAAAGGCTCAAGTATTTGTAAAAGACTGAACATCCCTCCCATTGATTCTGCAGAGCTTTCTGCTCTCTGCATTTCCTTCCACATTCTTTCAAGGGATTTACTCTGCTTCACTTTTGGAACATTCTTGCCTTGCTCTTCAGCCATCTTCATCCTCTCCCACTTCGGAGACAAAATCCTCTGGCAATTTTTCCATCAATTGAATTATCTCAGGACTTCCTTGGCCTAGATTTTCCTCTTTTATCTTATCTATTTCTCTCATTTCGGCTTTTTTCCTTTCAATTAAGAATAAATAATATCTGTAAAATCTTTCGGGATTCTTTTCTTTTAACTCATCTACTTCCTTAAGCGTTATTGAAGTTTGCTCCGTTAAGAACAACTCAGGAGGAAATACTCCATTCATATAAAGTTGTTCTACTTCTTCTCTAAAAAATCCCATTCATTAGGGATTCCATAGATTTTAGCGAAACCTCCTATTATTTGAAGGAAATCTGCATAATCTAACATTAGAATGCCTTTAGCTGTAAGCTTAGGATTTGTGGATGCATGTGCTGCTAATCTCACTGTTGACATCATTGCTTCTTTCGTTTTCGCACTCATCTTGTTAACTGCTTCTAATCCTGTAATCCTGTCCTTAAACTCGTAGATTTGCTCGCCAATTGTAATAGTTTTTACCATAGATTTTTCACCTCCTTACGCAGTGATTCTCCCAGCAGGAGTTTTACGATTATTATAATTACCTTCAAAATTAGCAGTTAATCCAAATAATGTCAGGCTCACTTTATGTCTCTCTTGTATTGAAGCTAATTCATAAGAACTAAACTTTTCAATCCAAGCGTCTCCAAATTGTAGCCATTTTAATTCATTAGCAGTTTGATCCCAGCTCAACCTTAAATCTTTCTTGGTTTTATTTTCATACGCTTTCTCTACTTCTAAAAGCTCTGTATTCCCAATTATGATTCCTTTTACTATAGCCTCGAAATTTCGGTTTTTTGACCATTCATATTGATGCTTTAAGCTGTCCGAAGTATCTTGAGTTTCTTTAGGGACTCTAAGACTCATATTAAATTCCTCAATTTTTAATCCTGCGAATTCTGCCACATGAGAGTCATCCCAATATACTTTACAAGCGTGGGCAGGATACGCTAATGGAGGAGTCGCCTTTCCCTTTAATGCCCATAAGCTCCACTGTCCATCGTCATAATCCGCAGCAGGAATAAAAGCTTGAGTGTTAGCTACGACATCCACAGCTTTTAATTCAACAAATTCTCTTAGGATTCCCTGCTTCTTAAAGCCAAGCGTATAATTCTCTGCCAGGACACCATTCAAACATCGGTTAATTGGAGTAGTTCCGTCTGTCTTACCGTATTGTACCATTAGAGTATCTTTATGGTCAATAGCTGAGAAGTCTCCTGTAATTTTCCCATAAGTATCTGCTCCTCCATCCCAAGTACCTGTAATGGTTTTATGTTCAAATACCGAAGCCATTATATAAGGATCTCGATAGGACATTCCATCTCCATTTGGAAAAGTTGCTTTTCCAGGATTAAAAGTTTTATCAAAACTCAAATCCCCATTTGGATCTAAGGAATCTGTAGTGTGCTGCACTTCAGTCTCATAAAACGGTTTCGGTATAGATACATTTCCATGACAGGGATTAAAACCTTGATGTATGTCGGCAGCATCAATTGGATTTCCTTCATTCAAAAAACCATTCTCTAATGCCCAGTATATTTGATGTATATAGTATGTTCCCATTAGCTTATGCCTCCTTTTTTGTTTTTGGCAGTTGTTCTCTTAGATTTGGCTTTATTACTTCAATTGCTTCCTCTGCCATTTCCTTATCCATTTTAGAAAGTAATGAAGTCACTATGTCAATCGCTCCCAATGTTTTCATAAACTCATCTCTTGTAAGATTCAAGGCATTTTGTAGTTCATTTAATCTTCCTTCAAATGTGTTTTTCTTTTGGGTTAACGATTGCAATTCTTTTAATAGCTCTTTTTTATCCATTTTTAATACCTTTTTTTTAATTTTTTTAATTTTTATATAAATATTAATTTTAATTAAGAAACATCCTGTACAATCTCGTAAATGCCTTTTCCGAAGGTTTTAATTTTATTATTTTCATCCTCCACTTCAATATCGTAAATCTTTCTTCCTGCGGTTTCTCCTGAAGTATCTGCAGGAATTACGACAGCTTTCATTTTTCCATCTGTAAAAGGAGCAATTCTAACAACATCCGTGGCAGTAAGAGTACATTGAAAAACCTCTGCCGCTCCTTCCGCATCTGTCTCATTTACGGTAAACTTTATTTCAACTACATTAGTTAAATCGTAGTTAGTGCCATCCTTATCCTTCAATTGAAACAAATGTTCCTTATCGTCATCCTTAAATATCCATTTATACGGAGCTTTCCATAATTGACTCATTAAACATCACCTTCCATTATATCATAATTTTCATCCTGTAAATAAACAATTTGGTATTCATCTTCATCCTGCAAATAAACAATTTCCATCGGATCTTGATAATAAATATTATTAACTACGACATCCCCTGTCGCAGTATTAAAGGGAGTATCCGAAATTGCGTGTGTACTTGTAAACCATTTAGGAATCTTCTACCACCTTCTTTAAGTCTGGTCTCTGGCTTCCATCAAATGTTATTGTTTGAGAATATACTCCAATCTGTCCCGCCTGTGGAGCGCCGCCGCCCTTAATATGGCTATTCGCATTAGCTTTTGTATCGTAAAGATAAACTATGCAAGTAAGTTGATTATTATTGCCATCCCAAGTCCAATCGTCTATAACTTGATGTTTTCCCATTAATGCTAACATTCTCCTAACTTGTTCTCCTGCGCTTCCTGCAACGACATGTCCGCTCATAATCTCATCCCAAACCGTGTCTGCTACTTCAGCCATTGGATGAATGTGCATAGGTAAAATATCGAACTCAATTCCGTTATCTGGCGCTTCTACCATTACTTCTTCTACCGTGACTGTTTTTGTTGCGCCAGTGTAATCCTTTATGATTCTAACATGGCCTTCTAAATTACCAGTCGTAAATCGAATTAATTGATCGTTATAGAAAGCATCTCTTGCTTCCGTCAAATCTGTTATAAATTCCAGGGTTGTTGCGCCAGCATCATCTACAGTGCCTGAAATAGCGTCTCCTAATTGTCTTAACCGTTTACCTGCACTTGTATTTATGTTATGAGTCAATCCTGTTAATATCTCATCCCATACTGCATCTGCAATTTCTAGGTCCGTTGGATCGTTTAAGCCTGCTATATCCGATTTTATGTCAGTATCGTGGGTTGATAATGCAGCAGTAGTAGCTAAGGCAGAAACATCCGCTTTATAATCATTTGGAGTAGTTAATGCTCTACTTCCTGCAGTCCATACATCTGCCGCTGAATGAGAACTCCTGCTCGAAACTGTAGTATCTAAATTGCTTACATCTGCTTTATAATCATTTGGAGTCGTTAAAGCTCTCGTACCCACTGCCCAAACACTCGCAGCACTATGGGTTGAGAATCCTACTGCTGTCGCCCAGCTTCCTGCTCCGTGAGCAGAATCTAACGCTGTATCTAAAGCATCTAAAGTTGTTATTGTTCCTGAGATTGTAAAGCCAGCTTTATCCGTTAATGCTCTTGTTGCAGAACTCCAAACTAAAGCGCCTGCGGCAGTAGTTGCTATTAATAGAGGATCGCCTGTCATCGTTCTAATTAATATCCATTGGGTTTTAGCTCCTGCGCTGGCTATTGATATTATAATATAATCATCATTCATTTCTCCTGCTGTCAAACTTAAATAATATGATCCTGTTGCGCCAATTTCTGTAGCTTCATTAGTACACGCTCCGAATCCTCCTGGAGCGCCTCCATCTGACCATTGATCTATTTGGGAATCAAGACTTCCTGCGCTTGACACAGGATCGCCAGTTTCATCCACTAATGGCACTACAATATAAGTTGCAATATTTTTTTGTCTAACTAATTCCATTTTTTACCTCATCACTCCTCTGCCTATTCCTCTGCCTATTCCTCTGCCACTATATTCTGCTGCTGGGGGAACTCCTCCATTCTCAAAATCTATGACTTGAAAATTGCTTGTACCCGCTTGTAAATGATCAGGACCTCGTATTTCATTAACAGTATCACTATCAACAAATGTTAAGGCTCTCATAGCTCCTTCAACATCATCCGAAGCAGTACCAGCACATTCCATTACCCCATATTGAGTTGCGGAAACAAGAATTGATTGAACTTCTACAATTGCAGTTATTTCTGTATTTTTTGAAGAATCTGTATTAGTCCAAGAAGTTTGCTTATGTTGTACTGATTCATTTCCAGTAAATTTAATAACAAAACCTTGACAAGTAGTAGTGACACCAAATCCCGCTCTTTCGGCATAAACTGTTGTTGTATCGCCTAACCAGACTCTTACTGCTCCATATAATGGATCGTCTCCACTTAGGGTTGTTTTAAATAAACCAACTAACATTGTACTTGCCATTACTACTGCGGAGATTGTATCTGAGCCTTGTGCTGCTCCTGATCCTATTGAAATTGAATACGCTTCAGTAGAAAATTCAGTTCCTTGAGCTTCTACAGTATAAACACGACCACTATTTGTTCCAAATGAATCTGTTCTGTCTAAATAAATTGATGTAGTACTCGAAAAATACCCAGAAATCATTGAAGATTCCCAATCATCGTCTCCTGATACATTTCTATAACACGCTACAAAAAACGATTTTGCTAATACGACTGCATCAATAGATACTGTAGTATTTAAACCTGACATACTAAAAGTATCCATTTGAACAACAACATTTGTTCCATCAAATTCCACTACAAAAATGGATACAGTAACTGTGCCAGTTCCAGCAGATCTTCGAGCTGTGACTGTTGGGGGACTTCCAGCAGTGAAATAAACATCGCATAATATATCATCCCAATCATCGCTTGTATCATCTATTTTTATAGAAACAAAAGGCACGCAATTAGCTATATTTTGGGAATTGCTCAGATTTTCACTCTGCATAATTGACATTGAAGCAATTTCTACTTCTATGTGCTCAATTGATACGATATAGTCTGCCAGAGTCATTTTTTATATAATTCTTCTATTTTTTCGTTAGTTAAGAAATCTATTAATTCTTGGCCATGCTTGTGAAATTCTTCAAACAAATAAGGATAATTTTTTTTATCCCTGTCTGACAAGGATAATAAAACCTCTTCTAAACTCTTGAAGTTTGTTTGTAAATTAGTCAAAATGACTTGTATCTTATTTCTCTCTTCCTTAAACTCATTTTCTGTTAGTTTTATACTCATAAATCTTATCCTCTTTTTATGTTCTAATTATTTTATATTCTCCTTTTCCGAAATAAATTGTTTGAGCTGAAGCATCAACCAAATAGATATAATAAACCTTTTTGCCTCCCATTGCACTTGTAGTATCTGCAGGTATTACATTCACATTAATTTTTCCATCGGTAAAAGGAGCTTGTCTAACTACATGAGCATCTCCTGTCATTGTACAATCAAAAACCACTTCAGCTTCATCAGAATTATCCTCTTTTACCTCAAAAGTTATTTCCGTGACATTTGTAAGGTCATAGGGAGAGCCATCCTCCGTGAGTTGGAATTTATGCGTTTTATGGGAATCCCTATATATAAATTTATTCGGTCCGTTATAATCATCGGTCATTAATCATCAACCTCAACAATATTATGTATTTTATCATTTTCCTCTTCAATATCATGTATATGATTTTCTATTTTAACAATATCTTCTATATGATTCGCTATATCGACAATATCAGGATCTCCAGGAGTTGGCTCAATATATTTTCTTATACTAAGTCCACAGAATGTCCAAGAAGTGCTTGAATGAGTAAAAACAAGATTAGTCTCATCGTTTGTCGCTATATATGAAACGCCTGCTCCTTGAGATACTCCTGGCGAATTAGCATTCCATTGTTCCGTGCCATCCCCTCCTTCTGTAAGGGGAGCGGCAGCTTCTATTACTCCATAATTTAATGCTCCTTCACAGGTTTCAAGCGTGAGAACAGATGTCCCACCAGTACCACCGCTAACACCGAGATTCCATTCTGGGCTATTTTGGTCAACGCCACTAAGAACTACTACAGTGTGAACCGCTCCATTCCAATTAGATTGCTGCCCATCAAACTTTATGCGGAGACCTGCGGATTTTGGAGTAGGATTTGCCAATCTATATATTTCAGCCATAGATTTAGCTGTTTCTCCCCATTCTAAAAGCGTAGCATATTGTTTAACTCCTGGAAAGTCCCATACAACATTGGCTGGGAGTTTTGTAGTACCTGAAGTTTGCTGGCGATGCGATATGAAAATAAATAAGGCTAAATTCTCTTTATCTGGAATAGTAATGTTAATCATTACAAATTCCTTTTTCTTACTTGTACTCGTATATGTTCCTTCTACGACAATTGGCATTATATTTTCCTCCCAATTCGAATTTCCCATCCGAATTTATCTATAATCATGGTTGCAGGTCTTATACTTAAAAAATAAATATTTAAATTTGAATTATTAAGGATATAAACGATGTCATCCTTCAAGTGCTTTCGGTCTATTCGATTTGTACTCCAAGCTTCTATAATGCAGGGTTGACTCTCAAAAATGATATTTCCATAGCAATCGCTTCCTCTATCTAAATCAATCTCCTCATCTACAAGCATAATTCCCTCGTCAGGAGCGCCACGCTTACTCATTTCGCCTTCCATTAGGATTGCTGGTCTTCTTTTGAGATTTGAATATGTAGCATTAGTCAATAGTATTTCCAATGCCTCACTCAACAATCCTGCCGTGACCATTATCTAATTCCTCTCCTTTTGGTATGTCCTGTTGCTTTCCCAATTGACACTAAATAATTTCTCTCTGCTACATATAGATAATCGTGAGGCGAATATATTCCTTTAGCTTCTCCAGATTTACGATCCACATCCTTATCTTGCATTCTAAGGATTACTTCCACTTCTAATTGGTTCAAATAAGTATTGTATCTCACATCGTCAATATCTACATTCTTAGAGCCTGTCCATCTATTAATAATTGAGTTTGCCCAGATTCTGTCTTGAGACAATTTATCTTTAGTTGGAAATGTATGTTTTAACTTGAACTCATCCCAACTATCAAAATTCTGCTTCTTAACATAATCCAAATCCTCTGAATAGACTATGCTGATCACCTATTTGTTTATTTCATCCATTAATTCTTGAATAGATTTTTCCTCGACAGGATTGTCTTCAATGGGAATAGTCTTATTTACCGCTTTAGCATCTTTAACTACTGCAGGCTCTGCTTTCTCCAGTTTCTTTACTACTTCCTTAGTATCCTTGATTTCCTTACTATTTAGCATTTCTGCTTTAAAGGATTCGAATTGCGCACTCAATTGCTTCACTGCGGCTTCTGCTTCCTCAGCTCTTTTTAAAGATGATTGCTCTCTAACCGATAATGCAGCTTGTTCTTGCTTGGCGAGGTCAACCCTTTTTAGAGCGTCTTCTTTCTGCTTAGTAATTATTGCTACTTGCTTTTTCGCTTCTTCTTCCTGCTCTGCAATTCTTTCAATATTCATTTGAGCAATTTTTTCCTGTCTTTCTGTTTTCAATCTTGCTTGACGAGCTTGGGGAGTTTCTTGTTTAATCCCATTCTTATCCAAAATAGAAAACATTAAAACATGATCCCTGGGATTCTTAATATGAATTGCTTTAACATGGGAATAATCCAATGCTGCGACAATGACTTTAACATCCTTAATATCAAGCTTGCCATCAGGGGAAAAAGCGACCTTATAAGACATAAAACACTTGTCAAGTAAAATCTGTTCTTCTACCGTATAATCAATTATATTTTCTGTCATTTTTTATCTTTCCTCATAATTTTTGTTAAGTTTTATCAATTTTTATTAATTCTTGTTATTTGCTCCTGGAGAGAATCGAACTCTCGTAGCTCCCGTCTGACCAGGAACTTCAACACCTTGCTCAAGAGCATAAAATAAAAGGATATAAAAAAAATTTTTATCCTTACTTCTTATATTATTATTAATTTTTATCCAGCGTAATTTAGAGTACCAGAAACCTGGCAACTTGCTCCGAATAGGAATTCTAAGAATCCCGACCATACGATAGCAGTTTCATATTGAAGAGCTGAATTAACATAACCACCGTTTAGAGGAATTACCTTGAAATTATAGCCTTGAACTAACCGATAAGCAGGTTTCCCTGCAGATGTAAATGGAGTTGTTAATAACATCTTATAGTCAGTTCCTGCTTGGTCAATGAAGTTGTCGGAAGCGATCCATCCTGCAATATCTGGTCTTTCTAACATTAACCGATATTCCGTGACGGGCATTGCTCCAGTATATAGATGCGCTCCTTTCTGAGCGTCTTCTTCCGTATCGATGTCGGTCATTATCATATACTTTTTCTTCTCGAAACTTGCACGCTTTAAGGCTTTTTTGGCTGTGGGGATTGAAGCTAAATAATCCCCTGCTGCAACCATACCATTGTCGCCACCGCCTCCTGCTCCGAAGGCAGTACCGCCATTAAATAAACCT
>Ga0209976_10000528_pt1 | contig 24907 bp, 28 predicted proteins | sample SumtaG_FD_182806 | JGI IMG/M metagenome (GOLD analysis project Ga0209976, IMG submission 182806) | Deep subsurface microbial communities from Indian Ocean to uncover new lineages of life (NeLLi) - Sumatra_00157 metaG (SPAdes) (version 2) | ecosystem: Environmental > Aquatic > Marine > Oceanic >...
AGTTTTTAAAGGATACTAAAGTACATCATGTAGAGATGATTGATAATTTGATAAGTGAAATCCCATCTGCTTTAAGTAATCATTTTAGAAGGGATACAATCCCCCCTGATTGGTCCCCCCATATATATATTGGAGATAGCTATCTTGATGGATACTCCAGATACTCCACCAAACCTGTTCTTAAGAATATTAAAGAAGATACTACTATTGTGCGAAAAAAATACACACCTTTAGAAATATCCACCAAATTTAATGATATATGGAATTTTTTATGCGATGAATATTATATAAAGTGTGACTTAGAGGATAAAAATAGAGCTCTCAAATTTGTAAATAAGGACTTAAAAGAATATAGTTTATCATTGGAAGAAGCAATAGGGATAGAATTTTTAAAATTTAGAGCGAGTAGAACGAAATCTAGTTTCAAATTTAGACCAGAGAATGGTAAAATTATATACGTGGCAATAGATAATAAGTGTTTTAATGAGACCAAGATTTTTGAGCTTTTTCCAAATTTATTATCTCTAGCAATAAACAGTAATAGCATAAACACTTTCGAAATTATTGAATCACTTCGAAATTTAACATCTCTAACCTTAGCTGGAAATAATTTATCTGAGATTATAGGACTAAATTATTCAGTGAATTTGAAAAATTTGATAATTATGAATACTAAGCTAGAAAAAATTAATCTCATGGATCTAATCCATCTAGAAGATTTAAATCTATCAGGCAATAATATTAAAAGAATAACTGGATTAGGAGACCTTTCAAATTTGAAGTATTTAAGTATAAGCAAAAATCCGATCTCCCAAATAGAAGATATACAAAATCTTATTAATCTCGAAACTTGTGGCTTTGTACGTACTAATTTACCAGAATCCAAACTTGAAGAGTTAAATAAGCTTATAAAAGAGAACAGCGAAAAGAGAAAAGATTAGGAAATAATCAAGACTCCGATTCTTTAAAATCTTTTATCCTTAAGCTTACTCACAAATCACTTTTTACTCATTCTTGATTGCTGATTTGACTAGATTCATCATTTCTGGACTGTTTACTTCTTCATCGCTCAATTTGTGGGCTACTTTACCATGCTTTACCATGCCTGCAATCACTTCATCATCACTCTCACCACGGACGACGAAGTCACAATTAGATCCTACATCTCGACAAGCTAATGTCTTTGCCATATTTTTCACCTCGCATTATATTTTTTATTTTACAATTAAATTTATTGGCTATTTACTTTTATTTTAAAATTAGTAGTTAAGATACTTAAATCACTGGTTTAAAAATCATAGATGATCGCACATTTATGGTTTAGGTCCATAAGCATATGTCTAAATAAATTAATAATTTAATCGACTATGAAGAATCTTATATCTTAGGACAGATATAAGGAATTAAAAAATATTTTACCTTAAATTTTTATATATAAATTAAGAACTCTTTCAAAATCTTTAAATTTATCAATTTGTGGTAAAAAAAATCGGATTGGATATAATTAACTTTAAATTTAAATACTCTTACTAGGTCGTTATAAAGAGTTTTGGTAGGTACGAATATTTTTTTGTATGTGGTAAAATTTTCAAAAATTTTGTTAAAAAAAACGGTTCAAAAAAAGTGGTACAAATAAAAAAAGACATGCCAGAAAATAAGATCATTGAAAACCCGGGGGATAAGCCAAAGAAGAAGCTGAAAAATAACGCAGAGGAAACGCCGGAGGAAGAAACCATAGAAAAAACCGAGGAAATGAAACAGTATGAACAGGAAACAGGGCGCTATTCGGTCTGGCGTGGCGTTGTAACTGAAGGATTTAAAAGATGGCAAAAAGGAGAAAAAGTCTACAATCGAGATAAGGAACGTATTTCTTTATATGTTTCAGAAGATACCAAAACTAAATGGACTGAATTTATAGAGAAAAGTAATTATACGACAATCTCAAAGCTCATAAGAGAGAGTGTACTGCATTTTATCGAGAATAGTAACAATAATATTAGTCCGGGCACAGTTTCAAACATTTCGCATGCATTAAAGGAGCCTTTAACTTCGATAAAAGGGTATTCTCAATTACTTCTTGAGACTCATAAGGAGAATCTTTCCGAGGAGGTTTTATCTACCATCAGGAATATTTTTGAACAGAGCATCCATCTTGAGAATAAGATTATTAACTTTTTAGATAATATCAAGGGACATGGCTCGAAATATGATATCCTTTTGATAGAAGATGATGTAGCTACAATACGTTTAATTACGAGTTTTTTTGAAAGTAGGGGGTTCATTTGTAAAGGGATTGCCAGTGGGTTTAAGGGCATAGAGGAGTTAAAAAACGGTACTCCCCAATTAATACTATTGGATATAATTTTACCTGATATAAGTGGATATGATATTTGTAAAACGCTCAAGTCAGATGATTTATACAATGATATTCCGGTATATTTCTTAACAGCGATTTCTGGTTCCGAAGTTGAGAGTCAATTAGAAGAAACAGGAGCTAATGGCTATATTTTGAAACCCTTTAATTTTTCTGATTTTGATTTTCTTTTTGACATTTTAGTCAAGGGAAATTGAAACATTTTTTACCCCAAATATTAAAACTTTATGTTGAGATTTTTTATTATTAAAAACTTATTAAACTTCTCAATAAAGTTTATAACTGTAATTTTTTACAAATTATTTAAAAATAACTCAATATTCAATAAATTTGATAAGGTTTGAAATTTTTGATAATTTTGATAAAAAAAACTCGATAAAAAAAGTTTTGGTGAAAAAATGACCAATTCAAACGGCTTAGACCCTGACGCAGAAGAAATTGAAAAAACCGAAGAGATGGAGGAATATGAAGCTGAGACAGGGAAGTATGCTGTGTGGCGTGGAGTTATAACTGAGGGCTTTAAAAAGTGGAAAAATGGAGTAAAGTCCTATGACAGGGACAAAGAACGGATTTCGCTCTACATTTCCGATGATACGAAGAAGAAATGGCAGGATTTTAAGGATAAGCATGATTATTCCACCATTTCGAAACTAATAAGAGAGAGTGTAAACAAATTTATTGATAAATCCTCTGGTTCAGTGCGTAATAGTTTACTTAAAATGGATCCTCAAACTATTACTAAAATTTCGCATGCGTTAAAGGAGCCGCTCACCACCATAAAGGGATTTTCTCAGCTGCTTATTGAAAATTATAAAAGTGAATTGAATGATGAGGTTCTCTCAACGATTAAGAATATTTTTGACCAGAGTATCCTTCTTGAGAACAAGATTGTTAATATTTTAGACGATATTAAAGTTGAAGCCTCGGAGTATGATGTGCTATTAATTGAGGACGATCTCCCTACAATTCGACTAATAAAAAGCTTTTTTGAAAGTAGAGGAGTAATTTGTAAGGGCGCCATCAGTGGGACGAAAGGTTATGAAGAATTAAATAATTCCAGTCCTAAATTAATTTTATTAGATATAATTCTCCCAGATGTGAGCGGGTATGAGCTTTGCAAAAGGATTAAAGAAAATGAAGAACTTAAAGAAATTCCACTTTATTTTTTAACTGCCATTCCCGAATCTGAGGTAGAAAAAAAATTGGAAGAGTCCGGCGCTGACGGATATATACTAAAACCTTTTGACTTTTCCGATTTTGAGATTGTGTTTAAGAAATTACAAATTTCCTAAAAGAAGTTTAAATTTCGCTCTATTTTTTACTTATTTTTATGAGATTTATTCTTTATAAAAGATTCATTAATTCAATCAGCAAACAATATTTTAAAAAAAGTAAAGCGGGCTATGAGGGAATTTCGCATCCATTCTTTTCGAACAGAAGTATCGAACCCCCGACCTGCCGGTTAAGAGCCGGTTGCGCTACCTGACTGCGCCAATAGCCCATGTATTTGTTTTTTTACAGTTATTAACCCATTAAGAAGCGCAGATGGAGGGACTCGAACCCCCGAGCGCTAACGCGCACTGGCTGTCTTGAAGATGGCGGACATAAACTCAAGGCCAGCGTCTTACCAACTAGGCTACATCTGCAATTATTAGAGTGTTTTCTTAATTCTATACTTTATGTTAATGATATTAAAAAATCTATTTTTATTTATTATTTTTACGAATTTAGCTTTCTAATTATTAAAGTATGAAATACATTAACGAAAAATATAAATTTTTTGCTTCATTAACGAAAATATGAGTTCAGCGAAAGATTTTCGTTATCTGATTCCAGAACGAATATTTAAAGAGATTACAGAAAAAGCGAAAGACGAGCTCCCTCATTTAATCAATGGTTGGTTATTTGCAGAGCGTAAAGAGAATTTTGGAATTGTAAATAACTTTATTATGAACCCGGACTTAAGAAAAGCGAAAGCGCACGTCAAACCAAGAAGTTGGATGCGATATAAGAAATCTAAAATCTATAATATGCGCAAATTTAAGCAAGAACCACCTCATCCAGACATAGTGTGGCAATGGCACAGTCATCCATCTGGAAATGAAAAGCTCCATGCTATCGATAAGAGAATTCTAAAATATCTGTCCAATGGTGTGATGATAATTGTGATTCCTGCCATACCCGATAAGGAACAGAAAGCTCATCTAGTAGGTTGGTATTACGATAAACGCTATACTAAGAAACCGATAATCGAAAAGATGATTTTTGAGATAATTTCTGAATAAGGGTAATCTAAATTTTATCAAATCTTTTTCTTTTATATTTTATCCATTAAAATTTTAATTTGTTATCAATTTTTATAAATATCAGAAAGTTAAAATTATAATTTGTTATATTCACAATATAAGGTAATTAGCCTTTTTCAAAAATCTGCAAGCGTCGCTTAGCTTGGTAGAGCGTTGTTGACGTGCCTAAAGCGCTGGATTGCTAATCCAGTGTCCGAACGGATCCGTGGGTTCAAATCCCACCGCTTGCGTTTAATTAGGGAGCTTAACACCTTGGAAGCAAGAGCCCGTGGTCTAGTGGTTATGACGATGCGCTTACACCGCATAGGTCGGGAGTTCGATATTGTGTTCGATCACTGAGCACAACGAGTGCCTCCCCGGGCTCATTATTCTCTTCTTTAATATCTCATTCTATTAATTTATGGATTCTTTCATGTCTTATGGCACTCAGTTTACAATTTCTCAGGTATTTTCCTATATGAGCGATGATACCTGGGGCCTCAGTACCTTCTTTTAAAATGACAATATGTTCTAAAAATCCATGTCTTTCAATTGAGACAATATCTCTTAAGTGCCCCCTCTTAATAAGTGCTTTTTTAAATTGGTTTTTCGTTGCCCCGCTCACAAAAATTCCTTCCAGATTTTCGCTCATAATTTTTTGATATAGACTTAAAAATGCATCACTTAATTCTCCTTGGAGCTGTTGTTTTTCGGCGTCGATTTCCGTAATTTTAACCTCTACTGGAAAATGATCAATAAAATCATAGGCTTTAATAATTTCTCGTAAAGATCTCTTTTTTCCGGCACCTAATTGATCCCTCAACACGTTTAAATTTAACAAAACATCTACATTTGGATTCAATATAGCACAATCAACAAAAATTCCGAAGCCAAACTTTCCGACATCAACTAGCGTCCCTTTATACATTTTAGCTACTTCTATATCCTTAAATTCATTTACAGAGCCGATTTCCTTTTTTAATAAGTTAAAGACGAATATTTCCTCAGGACTGTTTATCATTATTTCAAATCTATTATCAAATTTTCGTAATTTTTTAATTTTTATAGAGGTGTTTGCAAATCCTTTTGTTTTTTCGTTCAAATATTTTAAATATCTTATATATACATCTTTTTCATGTTTTTTAGAAGAAATATTATATATTTTATCGAAAAGAACTAAATTTTTCATAAGTAAGTATCAAGCGCCGAAGTAATTTGAAGAATTAATCTCTATAGTATCATAAAAGTAAAAAAGTTTTCCTCTCTTCATATTTAAAATATCTTTTGTTCTAACAAATTTTAAATTAGTAAATTTTTATTTTGTAACAATAAAAAAACAAGATTTAAATGATGGAAAAAAAAATGGATCAAGAGAAATTTAATCGTGTTGTAGATGGTCTAAACGAATATGAAGGAGTAAAAGATGTATATCTTTTAAACGACCAAGGAGAAGTCATTCTTAAGTCGGGTGAAGCTTCATTAACTAATGAAGAGGGAAAGGCAATTCTTAAGTCATGGAAAGAGAAAGAACCATCTCTAACCTATCAAAATTCCAGATTTGCGATTTTAAAAAATGATGATATCCAATTAGCTGCGAAAAATATAGCTGGAGGGAAAGGAAACGTTGCCGGTTCAATCACGAAAGAGGGAAATTATCTTGTAATTCATACGGGCCCTGAAACAGGTTTGATTTTATTAGAATGGTCAATTTTAGTTAATAAACTCGCCTGGTCGTAGAATATGTCCTTTTTGGTATTTTTTTTAATTACTATAAGAAAATTAATAGAGATTTTAACCTTAAATTTAAAATTAATATTTTCACTATTTTCACTTTTTTAACTCTTTATTGTTTTGTACTAAACTTCTATTGATTCCGCAAAACGGTATTGATGTGTCTAAAATATTTGGTGGTTTTAAATTATTTAAAAAAAATATAAATTTAATAGTTTATTAATTCTCTTTAATCAGTAAATAAAAAAATAATGTAAAAACAACAAATTAAAAATTTAAAGGGATTTTAAAAATGTTCCAGCAAGCAGGAAGAGGGTATGATATGGCCATTACTCAGTTTTCTCCTGAGGGAAGGTTATTTCAGGTAGAATATGCGATAGAGGCCGTGAGAAGAGGCACAACAGCAATTGTTTGTAAAAATAAAAATTCAGTCGTATTTGCTGTTGAGAAAAAAAGTTCTGAACTCGCTTTAATTATTGGTTCAGAAAAAATCTTTAAGATTGATGACCATATCGGTGTAGCTATTGCTGGCCTAACCGCTGATGCGCGTGTGCTCATTGATAGGGCGAGGATACAAGCCCAAATAAATATACTTAGCTATGATGAGAAAATTTCTGTGAAAGATGCTACATTAAATATTTGCGAATATAAGCAAGCATTCACGCAAAATGCAGGGGTAAGACCTTTCGGAGTATCATTCTTAGTTGCTGGAATTGATTCAAATGGACCTTCCTTATATTTATCGGACCCTTCTGGGGCTATGTGGGGTTATAAAGCTTTTGCTATAGGCTCTGGAGCAAATGAAGCAAGGGCTTATCTAGAGGAACATTATAAAGATGATATTAATGATGAGGATTTAAAATTATTGCCCTTAAAAACATTGAAGGAATTAATGGGAGATAATTTGAATAAAAATACGTATGATGTAGCCTATATATTGAAAGAAGACGATAAATTTAAATTGTTAAGTATCGAAGAAAAGGAAGATTTGTTAAAAATAATTTAAAATAACAATTAAAAATATACAAAATAATTCAAGAAAATATCATTTAAAATTAAACTTATCTCTACTTATTCCTTATTAATTAAAATGGATCGACAACATAGGAAAAGGGTAAATAGTAGGTAAATTTTTTATTAGATAGGGTAAATTATTTTATGATTGATAGGGCAAGAATAAATTTAGGCGGTTATATTGTAGGACGCATTGAAAAAGGGGGAAGAACCTTTGAAATGCTTATTGATCCTGAACAGGCATGGGAAGCGAAGAAAATTATTCGAGAAGAGATCAATAGAAGATTAAAAGCAGGTAGCCAGAAATCTCGAGTCTCTGTTGAAGAATTAATAAACGATTCGAAAATCAATTTAGAAATGGTCTTTGAAAGTTTTACTGTTTTTGAAGATTTAAGACGGGGAAAAAAAGCTACTAACGGTGATATGGAAGCTATATTCAATACAACTGAAGGGAAAACCATTAGTGGGTATATCCTTTTAGATGGAGAAATTCAATGGACTAAAGCTCAAAGAGAAGAAGAAAGAAATAAAAAATTAAAACAAATCATCACCATCATTAGTAAAAACGCAATAAACCCTCAAAATAAAAAACCACACCCTTATCAAAGAATAGAAAAAGCAATTGATGAAGCAAATATCAAAATTGATTTAATGAAAAATGCCGAAGAGCAAGTTGATGACATTGTTAAAAAAATTCAGAGCATTATCCCTATTCGCATGGAACAGGCGGAGCTAGCAATTAAAATCCCTACAAGCTTTACTGCTAAAGGTTACAATATAGTTGCTCAATTGTCACAAATTAAGAAAGAAGAATGGCAATCAGATGGTTCTTGGGTTGCTGTGGTTAGCTTACCCGCAGGATTACAAATGGAATTAATTGATAAATTAAACAAATTAACCCATGGAAGAGTTCAAACAAAACTCTTAAAATCCTAACTTAAAAATTTTTAATTTGTTCTAAAATACATTATTTTTTTGATAAGTTAGGTTAATAAAAAAAAAAAATAATAAGAGTGAGTGAATATAAATGGAAGAAGATGAAGGAGAAATTCAAGAGGAAGACGAATTTGAGAATGAAGAAACGTCCCGTGAACTCGTTGTTCCTGGAGAAGTATTGACGGAAGATGTTAAAAACTTTTTACCGGGACGGGGAACAATTTTAAATGATAAAAGAGATAAGATAATCTCACTTCATATTGGATTGAAACAAATTAATAAGAATTATATTAATGTAATCCCACTTAGAGGAATTTATACACCTCAACCAGGTGATAAAGTTATTGCGATAGTTGTGGATAAAAATCCTGTTAAATATAGATGTGATATAAATGCTAAGGATAGTGCTCAACTCAAACCAAGGAATACAGAAAGTAGAGTTAGAGGTCGAATAGGAAGAGGACGGGATTATCAGCGAGGTCCGCGACCTCAGCGAGATGAATCTAAAACAGATAGATTTGAAATTGGTGATATTTTGATTGTAAAAGTTCTTTCCGCAGACCGCTTGAATAAACCAGAATTAACGACGGTTGGAAAGTATCTTGGGAAAAAAAATGGTGGTATTGTAATTTCAATAGATCCCCCAAAAATTCCTCGAGTTATTGGACGTAGTGGATCAATGATCAAGATGCTTAAATCTTTAACAAATTGCAATATATTTGTAACTCAAAATGGTCGCATATGGTTAAGAGGTGATAACATAGCATATGAACGTTTACTTATTGATGCTATTTATAAGATAGAGAGAGAAGCACATACTTCAGGGTTAACAGATAGAATACAAGCATTTGTAGAAAATGAAAAAACAAAAAGAGGTATTAAATAAAGATGGTATTAATAATAAAAGACGAATATCCAGAGAAATTATTTAGAGAAGATGGCAAAAGACTGGATGGACGTGATAAAACCGAATTACGCCCACTTAAGATGGAAGTGGGTGTGTTAAAAAACGCAGATGGTTCTGCCTATATAGAATGGGGTAATAATAAAATATTTGTTGCTGTATTTGGACCAAGAGAAGTCCATCCTCATCATTTAGCAAAGCCAGATCGCGGAATTCTAAGAGTTTTTTATAGAATGGCCACTTACTCTGTATTTGATAGAAAAAGGCCGGCACCAGGTCGTCGTGAAAAGGAGATCTCAATGATTATTGCGGATTGTATAGAGCCAGTATTATTTCTTGAACTTTATCCTAGTACTTCTTTTGAAGTATTTATCGAAGTTATCGACGCAGATGGAGGAACAAGATGTGCAAGCACCACTATTGCCTCTTTGGCGTTAGCTGATGCAGGGATTCCAATGAAAAGCTTAGTAACTTCTCTGGCCGTTGGAAAAATCGATGGAGAGATAGTTGTAGACCTTTCAGGGATAGAGGATAAAGCAGGAGATGCTGATCTTCCTTTAGCTATTACATGGTTTAACGACGAAATCTCATTATTACAATTTGATGGTGCGATGGACACTGAGGAATTTGATAAATGTTTAACACTTGGGAAGGAAGCAGCAGAAAAGATACATCAAATTCAGTTGGATACATTAAGAAGCAAATATATTTCTATTCAAGAAAGCGTTAAAGAATCATCAAGCGAAAGTGGAGGTGAACAGTAAATATGATGGATGTAAAACGAGTTATATCAACGATAGAACGAAAATATATTACAAATAATCTGAAAAAAGAAGAAAGAATTGATGGAAGGGGTCTATGGGAATATCGTGATTTTAAAATCGATGCGGATATGATCGCGTCTGCAGAAGGTTCTGCTGACGTAACGTTAGGAGAAACAAGAATAATTACTGGATTAAAATATGATGTCGGTACACCTTTTCCTGATTTACCTGATGCGGGAGTTTGTACAGTTATGGCAGAGTTATTACCTTTGGCATCTCCTTTATTTGAGAGAGGACCTCCGGATAATCAATCAATAGAATTAGCTCGTGTAGTAGATAGGGGAATTAGACATGCAGATTGCGTTCAAACAAAACTGCTTTGCATTAAGGAAAAAGAAGCAGTGTACATTTTGTTTGTAGATATGTATGTAATAAATTATGATGGGAATTTAATTGACTGTGGGGGAGTAAGCGCTTTAACTACATTAATTTCAGCACATATTCCTGAAGGAAAATATACAGAAAATGGTATAGAATGGACAGGGAATTATTTAACAGGTGAAAAAATTGTAAATGAATTACCTTTCGTTATGACTTATGGTAAAATCGATGATGTCATATTTTTAGATCCAAGCTTACCAGAAGAATTAGTATGTGATGGAAAGATGTCAATTTCAGTAACAGAAGATAAAATAACATCAATTCAAAAAAGTGGTGCAGCCACATTTTCTTTAGATGAAATTCGTATGCTAGGTCAGAAATCAATTGAGATTGGTAAAGAATTGAGAAACAAATTAAATCTTTGGCAATATAAGGCGAAAATTGACTAAATTTATTGCCTTATGCCCTTGTTTTTTACTATTTTTAACTTTTTTCACGAAAATTTTTATTTTATAATAATTTTAATAGAATATCAATAATTTTAAATAAAACTTGTAGTATCATGGGAAAGACTAAAAAAGTCGGCTGGACAGGTCGCTACGGAGCAAGATACGGTTCAACTGTACGTAAAAGAGTACGCTTAATTATGGAAATAATGAAAGGGGGGAAAATAAAATGCCCTCGATGCGTGACTGTAGGTTCAGTTTATCGTGTCTCAACGGGGATTTGGCATTGTAAAAAATGCGGGGCTAAATTTACAGGTGGTGCATATAATATTGTTACTCCGCGAGGCGCAGAATCGTTCCGAATTGCAAAGAGAAAGCAACGTGAATTAGAAGTAATTGAAGAATAATGAGTAATTCTAATTACTTTTCTATAAAGTCAACAATAGAACTAACTTTTAAGGATTCAAACACTTGTACTTTCGCGTATAATTCGTTCTTACCAGAATTAAAAAAGGCAAAATCTCATAGATCAAGAATTTCAATGGAAAAACTGAATATAACTTTAATTTTTTCTATTGAAAGTGCTGATATAACTGCCTTTAGAGCGTCTATAAGCGATGTTATTAGCCTTGGAAAAATTATTGATAATACTTTAAAATTATGCGAGTAAAACATTTATAACTTATCATATTACAATTTTTATAAAAAAAAAACTATGAAGAATTATGAGTATAGATTTAAATAGCCTAGATGAAGGAACAAGAAAAAAAGTAATAAACCTGCAGAATCTTTCTACTACAATGGAATATTTATCACAACAGAAGCTGCAAATTGAAACGAGCTTAAGAGACACGGAATTGGCGATCGAAGAACTCGAAAAAATTAACCCGGATGATGTTGTCTATAAATCAATAGGCGGAATATTAGTCAAAAGTGAAAAAAATAAGCTGCTCGATGAAAAAAAATCACTGAAAGTTACTTTAGAGATGCGATCAAAAACTTTAACCCAGAAACTCGATAGAACTAAGGGTCAAATCGAAACTATGAGAAATTCAATTCAGGCAGATCTTCAAAGTAAAAGTGCTTAATTGTATGTTAACTATTGAAGATTTCAAAGCGTATTTGAAAGATAAAAATGTTTTAATAACAACCCACGAGTCAGTAGATCTCGATGGATTTGTCTCTTGTTATATCTTTAAAATTTTTTTCACTAATTATTTTAAAAATGAAGCCTCTTTAATTTTTCCTAAATTCTCCAAATCTACAAGAGATTTTCTAAAAAAAGTTTCACAAAAATTTAAGGAACTGACCTTTTCTTTTAATGACGATTTTGACATTTCAAATATAGATGTAATTCTAGTATTAGATACTAATAACTTGGCACAAGTAAGTATATTTGATAAATTAAATATTTTAAATACCAATATTCCGTATATTTTCATTGATCATCATTTAAATCTTAAAAAAGATTATAAAAACAATCTTTCTTCCTTAAATATTATAAATGAGGATGTTTCTTCTACTTCGGAAATAATTTTTGAATTATGCGAGTTCTTTAATTTTAAACTGGAACTTCCTTATAAATTTCTATTAATCTCAGCAATTTTAACTGATTCTGGGTTTTTCAAATATGGCAATAATGATACAATAAAGCGGATATCAAGATTATTGGATGATAAATTAGATTTTCAAGAAATTATTTCAACTCTTGAATTTGAAAAAGATATTTCTGAAAAATTAGCAAGAATTAAAGCATTACAACGATTAAAAGTAATTCGATCAAAGGATTGGTTGATAGGAATGACACATGTAGGTAGTTTTGAATCAGGAGTTGCAACTTTATTGATTCACACCGGTTTTGATGTGAGTATTGTATATTCTGAAAAAAAGACGACATTTAGAATTAGTACGAGAGCTAAGAAAAGTGTTTGTTTAAAAGCGGGGCTACATTTAGGAAAGCTATTACAGGAAGTTGCTGAGGAATATGAAGGAAGTGGGGGTGGTCATGATGGTGCTGCTTCTCTAAATGGAAAGAATGATTTAAAAAAGGTTTTAAACAAAATCATTGAGAAAATAAAACAAATTTTAAATTAGTAAGAATTTTTATAAAACAATATAATTGGTTCGCGTTTGTTATGCATTTAATTGAATTTCATAATTTTTACTTCCGATATAAAAGAAATAAGGAATATCAATTAAATGAAATTAATATAAAGATAGATGTGAATAAATTTATTCTCCTCGCTGGTCCAACTGGTTCAGGTAAAACTACTTTAATTCGTTGTATGAATGGACTGATCCCCCAATTTTATCCAGGATTCTATAGAGGGTATGTTAAAGTTCTCGGAAAAGATACAGCTGAAGCCCCCATTGCAGATTTATCTACAGAAGTTGGGATAGTCTTTCAGAATCCTGAGAATCAATTAATATCAATGAGTGTTGAGCATGAAATTGCTTTTGGTATGGAAAATCTTGGAATTCCCCGTGAAGAGATGGAAAAGAGAATTAAAGAAGTTATTAAAATAACCGAAATTGAGCATTTACTAGATAAAGCTCCATTTGAACTGAGTGGTGGAGAACAGCAACGAGTTGCCATTGCTTCAATTTTGGTTTTAGAACCAAAAATTTTAGTTTTAGATGAACCTACTGCTTTACTTGACCCAAATATGGCCGATAAAATAATTAAATTATTGAAGAAAATCCAGACGGAAAAAAACATGACGATTATTATTAGTGAGCATAGAATGGATTTAGTTGTTCCTTTTGCTAACGAAATAATTTTATTAGATAACGCAAAGATACTTGAACATGGAAAACGCGATGAAGTATTGAATGGTGAAAACTTCCAGAGATTGAACATTAATAAACCAGTCATTTATTCAGTATTTACAAAATTAAAAAGTGAAAAGTTATATAAGGACAGAGTTCCTGCTTCTATTGATGAAGCTATAATGTATTTTCAAAATTATAAGTAAAAAAAGGATATAATATGCCCCAAGATTACCCATTAATATTAGTAAACGATGTAGATTACAAGTACCTTAATGGAACCGTAGCTTTAAAAAAAATAAATTTAAAAATTTACAAGGGTGAATTAATTGGGATTATGGGAAAAAATGGAGCAGGCAAAACCACATTAATAAGGACTTTTAACGGTTTAATACGACCTACGAACGGCAATATTTATATAAATGGTGAAAATATAAAATCTAAAACAACCGGTACACTATCTCGAAAAGTGGGCATAATTTTTCAAAATCCTGAACATCAAGTTTTTTCTAACACTGTAGAAGAAGAAATTAAATATTCATTAAAAAGCCTCAATCTTAGCAAACAAGAAAATCAAATTAAAACCAATGATATTTTAAAAAAATTTAATTTGGATAAATATAGGGAACGCTCCCCTTTGAACCTTTCAGGAGGAGAGACTAAAAAATTAGCAGTAGCATCAATATTTTGTAGAGATCCGGATATACTCGTCTTTGATGAGCCTACTTTAGGACAAGATGCTAAAGAAATCAGTTTCTTTATAGAGTTAATTAAAAGCGAAATGAAAATTGGAAAAACCATAATCATTATAACTCATAATATAGAATTTGCTATGGAATACATCTCCCGAACGATTTTAATGGCGGATGGAAAAATTATTGCTGATGGTCCTACAAAAAAGGTAATAACCAATGAATTTTTAGTCAAAAAATCTGCTCTAATATTACCCCAAATAAGTCAATTTAATATTGCACTTAATGATATAGGAATTCCATGCCCACATAATATTTATTCCAAAAATGAAATGACTGAATTTTTAGCTGGCTATATTAAAAATAAATCCAAAATAGTGTCAGGTGAAGGTAACTAATGTCTCTTGAATTTCTAAATGCATTTAAATTCCAAAAGAAAAACACTTTTGTACATAATTTAGATCCAAGAGCAAAGTTGATGTTTTCAATTGTATATAGCATATCAGCTCTTATGTTTACAGAAATTATACCTTTATTTATTATTTTTCTATCTTTGATTCCAATGATTTTATTAGGGAAAATGATTAAAGAATGGATGAGAAGTATTCGAGGACTTTCATTTCTAGTCTTAATGATCATTGTACTAAATACTTTTTTTATTTCTTTAGGATATGCGATGGCAATGATTATAAGAATTAGTATTATGATCACAGCTTTCTCAATATTTTTTTTAACAGTACATCCTAATGATTTAGCATTATCCTTAATATCAATGAAAGTTCCATATCCGTATGCCTTTTCCTTTTCGTTAGCTTTTAGATTTGTACCCACTATAGCCAATGAAGCTCAAAATATTATGGATGCTCAGCAAAGTAGAGGGTATGAAATGAAAACCAGTGGCTTGATAAATCAAATAAAAAATCTTTTTCCTTTATTAGTACCTCTTATTATTTGTTCAATAAAAAGAGCCTTTAATGTAGCAGAAGCCCTAGAATCAAGGGCTTTCGGGAGCGTTAATGAACGCACATATTACTATACTATTAAATACACTTTTAAAGATTGGCTATTTACGTTTTACCTAATTTGTTTTTTTATACTTACGATTTATGTTCGAATCCAATTTGGTCTAATGCCAGAATGGCTAGCATGGCTAGCCTGGGAAATGGTTGTTTAAAATGATGATAAAAGAATTTAATGTATCTGAACGAAATTTAAAGTATTTTGTGGGTATTAATTTAATATCTATTGATTTAGCAAAATTATTAGATGAAAATAAATTAGAAAATCAAGCTCAAGTGTTAGATATTATTTTCGATGTTATTGAAAAAGTCCAAACCACATTTAAGGGGTCCACAATTCAATTTTTTTCTAATGAGTATGTTCTAGGCCAAAATCATATTTTCAATGCCTCCTACTATATGGAAAAAGCATTTCTTAACAATATAAACATTTTAAATAAGAAAAATCTCGAATTGTTCTTGTATTTAGCTACTAAGCGGCAAATTAAAATTGGTATTGAAGCTTTTGGTATTAGATATTTAGATGTGAAAAAAGAAGAACTGTATTATTGTATTGTATCACATGAGAATAATATGCATGAAATAAATGAAGAGATTTTACATCTCCTTCAAGCTAAAGAATTAAAATTAAATGTGAACCACAGATCTTTTGATAAATTTGACAGAATTAAAACTTTTTTTGAGATAATAGATAACCAGATTATAACTGTACTAAAATCTTATGGAATTAGTAACAAGAATAAAGATCTAATGAGTTTTAAACTTGAAGATCTCTATTTAGCTTTAAATGATTTAATTTGTGAAAAAATGACATTGCTCAGTTTGGAAAAAATCAAAGGTAATTAATCAACATAATTCTTACTTTTTAACCTAATAATCTCATCAGGTTTAAGAAAAGCTATACCACAAAAATTTCCTAAAAGTTCTATACGTATGATTTTATCCGGATTTTCAAGATTAACTTGATTCTCAATATTGTTAGCAACATATTTGATAAGACGTTCCCTCTCAATAATATCATTATTTCTACGCTTTAAATCAATTTTAAATGTGTCTGTTTTATCAATAAACTCCGTATAATGATTCTCCACAATTTGGCTTATAGTTTTAAGATTAGTTTCACAAACATAATCAATAGGTACAATTTTGAGGATAAATTTGAAGAAATTGGGGTCCTTCTTTAGCATTTCTTTAATTTTTCTAATTACGATTTTAGCATCAATATTAGATAAAGCAGTTAATAAACCTAAGAATTCTAAATTTGAAATAATGGGATATTTATCACCAGTAATTAATAAAGTAAACCATAACTCAGCTCTTGCATTAGTTTCGTTATATCTGGATGTCGATACTAATAAATTGAAGTTCTTCGCTTAAATCACCTAAATCTACTTAAAAAAATCTTTTTTCTCATAAAATACTTCTAATCTCTTCTTCAGTAATTTTTCCAATTCGCAAGAATTTTACTTCATCAGACGTACAATCTACAATTGTAGTAGGAATCTGTGATTTTGATTTTCCAGAATCTATAATGTAATCTATAGTCCCAAGAAATTTTCTTGCAACTTCAGCTCCACTTGTAGAGGGAGACTCACCGGAGTAATTTGCGGAAGTTCCTATTATCCCGCCAAATCGTCCCTTATTTTTCAAAATTTCTAATATTTTCAATATTACTCCATTTTCTGGAACCCTTAGCCCGATTGTATCTTGTAAAGCAGATACCTCTAATGGAATAATATTTGGTTCTTTTCTTTTTAATATTAATGTCAATTGACCTGGCCAAAAATGATTAGCTAATTTTTTAGCAGTGTTGTTAAATTTGGCAATTTTAAATGCTTCATCAAAATCACAAACTAATAATAAAAATCCCTTTGAGCGAGAACGGAATTTTATATTATATAATCGTTCTACTAAGCTAAGATTTAAAGGATCTCCTCCTAAACCATATACGGAATTGGTTGGAAAACCAATTAATTTCCCTTCTATTATCCAATCTACGGCGGTCTCAAGGAAAATTTCTGTATCCTTATCTAAATTTCCGGATAGTTTAACTAAGAAACCCATTTAATTTCGTTATTTGACAATAAATATAATATAAAATTAATAAAATATAAAAAAAATATTACTTAACTAAATTACTTTGAGTACTCTTCTTGACAATATATTTCTTTACTGATCTTTTCCCAATCTTGGTCAATTTGTTCTTGAAGTTCTATTAAAGTTTTTTCAGAAATACCGACAAATCTCTTTTGCGTAGAAACATATTCAATAATTGGTATTCTTTTTGATGGATCCAACAGGGGTTTACTCTTTTTGGACAATGTTAAAACGTCGTTTTCAACTTCGAATAGTATCCAAAATCCTGTTTTTACTGCCATTCTTGCGATTTCAATGGTATTTTCTGAAGGAAAGCCCCACCCAGGAGCACAAGGAGCTAAGATATGGATATACTTAGTGCCTTTAATAGATTTTGCCTTTTTGAATTTTTCATAAATATCTAAAGGTTCACTAATACTACATGTTGCTACATAAGGAATATCATGCGCTCTCATTATAGCTGGCAAATTCTTTTTATATCTTTCCTTCCCAAAGGTAGTTGTTGTAGTCACAGCACCATGAGGTGTACTTGATGATCTTTGGATACCCGTATTCATGTATGCTTCATTATCATAACATACATAAATTATATCACTATTACGTTCCGCAGCTCCTGAGAGTCCTTGTAACCCTATATCCGTAGTTCCTCCATCTCCAGCGAAACAAATTGAAGTCATCTTATCCCAACCTTTCCCTGGGAATTTATGTGCCTTTGCTTTAAATGCAGCTTCAAACCCAGTAGCTACTGCTGCTCCTGCTGCAAATGCCATATTAAATTGAGGAAAGTCAGGGGCAGTTTTCGGCCAAAGTCCTATAACAACGTTTAAACAACTCGCAGGGGTAACCATAGCTATTTCTGGTCCTAGTGCTTTCATCGCCCAGCGAAGGGCAATTTCAAGACCACAACCGGTGCAACACGCATTTCCCGGTAAAAACCACTCTTTACAGGCTATTTCATCTTCCATTACTTTCTTTAATGACGCCATTTATTAATCCACCTCTAATTTTCCATGCCAGAGAGTACCATGAAGCAAATCTTCTGGTAATTCTCCAGTTTCATTTATCTTAATTAATATTTTTAATTGTTCTTTTTGCTGTTCTAAAGTAACTTCCCTCCCTCCAAGACCATTTATCATAGGAAAAACCGTTGCAGTCCCTTTTATGCCATGTAAGGCGGTCTTTACTTCAGAACTTACGGGACCCCCAGTTGGCGAACCAAATGCAGTTGCTCGATCCATTACACCCAAAATCTTCACTTTTCTGGCAATCTCAATAATATCTTCTACAGGGAATGGTCTAAAGTGCCGCAATTTAACCATTCCAACCTTATATCCTTCTTCTCTTACTTGATCTATAGCTTCTTCCATTTGCAACGCTAAATCACCATAATTTAACATTGCAACATCGGCATCATTTATTTTATATTCTTGTATTAGTCCGTTTCCATAGCTTCTTCCAAAAGTTTTTTCAAATTCTTTTGCAACAACCTTAATTTTTAATTTTGATTTTATCAGAGCATCATGGATTTTCATTCTAAATTCACTATAAAATCCAGAGGGCATTATAAGGTTTCCATGCATAAGTGGTCTCTTAGGATCGACCCATATGTGTGGCCAGCCCTTCTCATCTGGCAATGGTGGTAAAAAGTTATCAACTTTATCTTGATCTTCTAATATTACAGGTTTTGAAGTGTGAGATAAAATAAATCCTCCATAAGCAACGAACTTCGGCAATAAAACATCATAATCTTCACAAACTTTATATGACATTAAAATCTCATCATAAATTTCTTGATGAGTAGCACAAAAAGCACTTATCCATCCTGTATCCCTACAGCTAATTACATCTGTGAAATCTGCCCAAATATTCCAAGGTGGGGCAGGTCCTCTTGAAGCAATAGACATTACAATGGGTAACCGTACACCTGCTGTCCAATGTACCATTTCATACATATAGAACAGACCTTGTCCTGAGGTAGCTGTAAACGTTCTTGTACCCGCCATACTTGCCCCAACTAGGGATGCAAGTACTGAGTGCTCGGATTCTACTTTAATATATTGCGTTCCAGGCATTAATCCTCCATCAACAAATTCGGATAATTTCTCAACAACTGTTGTCTGTGGAGTAATTGGATACGCACTAATCACTTGGACTCTTGCAGACTTTGCTGCATACGCAGCTGCCACATTCCCTTTAATTATCTTTGTTTCCTCACTCTGTAAAAAATCTTTTAATTCAGGTTTAATCATCTTTTGTATCACTCTCTCTTATCATTTCCATATTGTTAGTTGGACATTCTTTAGCACATATGCCGCAACCTTTACAATAAATATAATCAATTTCAAAAGAACCATCTTCTTTTTTATGAATAGTTCCCTCGGGACAATACATCCAACATATTCCGCACTTATTACATCCTTCTTTGATAACTGGTCTGAATGTACGCCAATCACCTGTGATACCCATAGCTCCATCGATGGGTAATGATATTGGAATAGGTGATAATTCTTCCCAACATGAATATTCTTGGAGCTTTGGACGCTCTTCTCTCGATTTATTTATTTTTTTCCATTTTTCAGTGTCTGCCATTATTATACCTCCTTAACTGACTCGTAAGCATCTTTGGCTACGGCCATATTCTTATCTATTCTCTCTTCCCCAAATTCTTTCTTTAAGACTTTTTCCATTATTTCAAGGTCATAATAACCCGAAATCTTTCCAAATGCCCCCAACATAGGGATATTCAAGATGGGACCACTGGAATGCATGAAATTGTTCCTTATACAAATTCCTGTCGCATCAACAATAAAGATCTTTACATTTTTAGGTAGTTTGTTTTTATCTAAAGGTCTAACGCTATCTACAATTAATGTAACTCCCTCTTTAATAGATTCGTTTATTCTTGGAATAGCTAGTAGAGACGTATCAAAGATGAGCATGTAATCCGGGTCCTTCACACTATCATAAGTTCTTATTGATTTATCTTGAGAGAATTTAGTAAAAGCTTGAATAGGGGCACCTCTTCTCTCAGCACCTATAATGGGTATTGCGATCATATCTTTAAATCCTTTTTCAAACGTGAACTCGGCTAATAATTGGCTTGCGGTGATCGCTGTTTGGCCACCCCTCCCGTGAAACGTTACCTCTATTATACCGTTATCTTTCAATTTTTTCCAACATTTTATTTTTTGATTTTTATATAGTTATTATCTAAGCAACCAATAAAAACCCTAAAGCGCAAGTTTTTATTGTTTACTTTATAAAATTAATACTACTACTTGAATTACTGAGAGTACTAACAATAATATAGAGTTAAGAACAATTGGAGATTTTTTTATCATAAGATTAAGCATTTTTTCCCAACTTTATATTATTTGTCTAGTAGATAATTAACTAAGTATTAACAGAGTTAAAAATCGGTAATATTAAAAATTTTTGGATAAACTTTTTAAGTTGGCTCTTTAAAAATACTAATAAAAAGATTAAATCTCACGTTTAGAAATAATAAAAGTCATATTTATTAAATAAATTCATCATATGATACAAAAAATTAACACTTAATTATGTCAAAAGAAGTTACTAACAAGGAAGAAATGTTTTCATTCAAATGTCCCTCTTGTGAAAAGGGAGTTATAACAATTGATACAACAGAATATGATCTTCCTGATGGTGATAAGATGCTAATTATTAAATTCGTTTGCGACATATGTAATTATCATAAAAATGATGTTATTCCAATGACCACAAGAATGGATTCTGGAATCATGACCTTAAGAATCTTAGCTGAAAATGATCTTAAATCCAAAATTTATCGTTCTCCCACAGGAAAATTAGAAATTCCAGAATTGGAACTCATTGTTGAGCCAGGGCCAAGAGCTGACTTTTATTATACTAATGTGGAGGGTATACTTTTAAGATTCGAAGAAGCGGTTTCCATTTATAAAAATAATCTTGAAAAAAATGATCCCCAATTCAATGAAATTGAAGAAATATTAAGAGATTTAAAGAAAGCAATAAACGGAAAATTAAAATTTACATTAAAGTTAACAGATCCTGGTGGAGGAAGTTATATAATTCCCCAAGATGCTTCACGCTATACGTTTAAAAAATTAAATAATATGGAAATGGATGAGTATTAACCAAGATTTTTTCATATATAATAACTTTTTTAATTTATTTTACTTAGAAAATCTATATTGATTAGTAATAATTGAAGTGATATTAAATGACGATTAAAAAAATTGGAATCCTTACCGGTGGCGGCGATTGCCCCGGACTTAATAGCGTGTTGTATGGTATCATGTTAAAGGCTTTCGACGTCGGTGTTGAGTGTGTTGGAATAGTAAAAGGATGGAAGGGATTTTTAGAAAATTTAACTATTCCCCTTAATATAGCTGAACACGACGATCTTCATACGATAGGTGGAACGCTGTTATATACTAGCAGGACAAATCCCTTTAAATCAATCCAACAAGCAAAAACTGATGAAGAAAAAGAATCTCTTAAACAAAAAATTTCAAAAGAAATGGCTAACAAGTTTGATGAGTTAGGAATCGATGCTCTAATTGCAATCGGTGGGGATGATACCTTAGGAGTTGCGGATGCTCTGTGTAAATATGCTAATGCTAAAGTTGTTGGATGCCCTAAGACGATTGATAATGATCTAGCAGGAACACACTATACTTTTGGATTCTGGAGTGCCGTTCAATTAGCATCTAATGCCATGGACAATCTTACAACCACCGCAAGATCTCACCAAAGAGTTTTTATTGTTGAGATTATGGGTCGTGATGCCGGATTTTTAACTATGTACAGCGGAATTTCTTCGGGTGCAGATATTATTCTCATTCCAGAAACTCCATTTGATTTTGAGAGAGATGTGGTAGATGTCCTTAAAAAGAGAGCAAATGCCGGTCATAAGTATCATATGATTGCGTGCTCTGAAGGTGCATATCCCGATCAAGCATCGCTTAAGCGAGACTTTAAGACAATCACCCAAGAAACCATTGATAAATTACCAAAAGATGTCTTTGGGAATCCTGTACTACCGGCATTAAACATTTCAAACATTTTAGTAAAAGAGTTAAATCTAAGAGATGATTTAAAAGAATTATTTAAGAAAAATGGCGTGGATTTTGAATGCCGTAGCGTAGTACTCGGTCATACTATGAGAGCAGGAACTCCCAATTCTTTTGATAGAATTTTAGGGCTTAGATTCGGTTTAGCTGCTATGAAGCTCGTGCTTGATGGGGAATTCGGAAAAATGGTGTCTCTCCAAGGTACTGAAATTACCACTTTTCCACTTAAAGAGGGTGTGAATAAGAAGTACATTAAGCCCGAAAGTGATAAATTAGAACTTAGGGACTTAATGGTTAAAATAAGATATAAATCAAGGGAAAATTAGCTTTCTTTTTTTTACCTTTAATAAATTTAATTTAAAACAAATATTCAATCTAACTTTATCAATTATGCTAGAGTGAATATTTAATAGTATAGACACTACTCAATCCTGACGCCCTGTTTTTTGAGGGTCTTCTGGACTTTTGAGATATCAACATGCCTACATGTTACATTGTCCTGAAGAGACACAGCAGCAGCTATCCCAGCACCTTGGCCTGTAACTGTACAGCATGCCATTTGACGGGTGGCAGCATGGGAAATTTTATCTCCGGCAACACAACGACCTGCCACGAGAAGGTTTTCCACCTTCTGTGGAACTATAATACCGTAGGGAACATGAAAGTATCTACCCGTAGTAGGCAAGATTGCAACGCCGTAGCCGTCGATAAACTCTGGGCAAATACCAATCGAGTCATCGAAACGGGCCTCGTTTCTCACATCATGTTCCGTGATGTTGTAATCGCCGATTATTTTTCTGGATTCTCTGGTACCTAATGATGATCCGATTGTTCTTAGCCGTGCCTTTTTAAACCCTGGAGTGTATTTTTTTAGAGCTTTAACGGCCCACATCACCCTCTTTCTACCTTCAATCTCTGCCTTGGTAAGATCCCATACGTCTGTGCAATCAATATCTGTCATATGAATCCCGTTGAATGACGTAATCTCTCCCGCATCCGTATAGTTTGTCCAGAAGCTTTCTATGGTGACATCCTCGGGAATCTCACCGGCTTCCCTGGCCTTGTTAAACGGCTCCACGAGATAAGTGCTGAATGTATCTTCTTCCTTACCCGATGTTTCACCCCAATCTCCTATACTGCCGCGATTTAGATAGACATACATGAGAAATTTACCGATATTGATACCACTACAGCCGAAATTTACGGTTACTTCCATCAATTCATTCTTCGGATTTTTTCGATATGGAGCGCCAGCAAGGTAAGCTATATCGGCATCTCCGGTAGCATCGATTACCCTTTTAGCCAGAATTGCCCTCCTTCCTGATTTGCTCTCTGTAATGACGCCTTTGATAGTATTACCATCCATAACCACATCAACAGCAGAACAATGCAATATAGGTGTAATTCTAGCTTCTTGTATTAGCGTATCGGCCACATATTTGAACATCTCTGTTTCCAGAACCTCATAGGTTGGCTCCCCGTTTACCATCAATCCTTCCTGTTCAAGAACTTCCACCATTTCTGGATTCTTGATATTACCGATTATATTTATGGTACTTCCCATCTCTTTTGCCCGACGTTCAAACTCTACTCCAATTCCCCCGGCATCCACCGTTTTTGCATAGCGATACCATGCAATCGTCCCCACTATGGCCTGTGTTATAACACCTCCAAAACAGCCATATCGTTCTACAAGTACAGTATCAACACCCTCTCTTGCTGCTGCTAGTGCGGCGCAAAGACCCGCAGATCCACCACCTAGGACTAAAATATCCGTCTCCGCCATAACAGGGATTTTTCTCGACGGTTCTTCAATTTGTTTCATGATTTATTGCCTTTATAAAAATTTAATTTTAAAAGTGTAGGATACCTAAAAAATATGTTTTAAAATAATTAATTTTTTTTTTTATCCATAGTGCTTCTCTTCTTCATGATCTGCAGCTATAGCATCTTGTTCTATATCTCTGCCAAGCCATTTTTCGCTTAAAAATTCCTTGTACCATTCATGCTGGATAATTAGGCTCATTATCTCATTGGTCCCTGTCCAAATCATCCCAATTCGGCAATCTCGAAGAAGACGCTCAATTGGATAAACAGTTGTATACCCTATTCCAGCCACAATCTGCATGGCATTATTGATTACTTTCCAACAGGTTTCAGTTGAGAACTTTTTTGATTCAGAAACTAATCTTCTCTGCAAAGCTGGTGGAGCTCCGGCATCTATGCTTCTTGCGGTGTTGTAAACGATTGCTCTAGTTGCATCTAATAGCGTGCAATTCTCAGCGACCATAAAACTGACTGCTTGAAATCTGTTTATCGTTTGACCAAATGCTTTTCTTTTTGTACTATATTTAGTGGAAATCCGATGACACGCTCTAGCAAGCCCAATCAGCCCAGACGCTGTAGTAAGACGTTCG
>Ga0209976_10000530_pt1 | contig 24767 bp, 22 predicted proteins | sample SumtaG_FD_182806 | JGI IMG/M metagenome (GOLD analysis project Ga0209976, IMG submission 182806) | Deep subsurface microbial communities from Indian Ocean to uncover new lineages of life (NeLLi) - Sumatra_00157 metaG (SPAdes) (version 2) | ecosystem: Environmental > Aquatic > Marine > Oceanic >...
TCCGAAGAATAGTAACGGCGGAAGGGCGAAACACATCCGCACTCGCAAGGGCTACAGCCTGACATATACATATGCCTCGACATTTTTCTCGGTTGACACATCACAGATCACCTCCTTTCGTGGGGTTTTCCAGTGCACCGGAAAACCTTTAAAGTATTTTAGTAATCACTGAAATATAAGAGTAAAAAAATATCACTACTTGCTTTTGGCTTCCTCGATCCTTGAGCGTATTTCCTTAAGCTCCACTTTCAGCTCGTTCTCGTATTTCTTTAAGAGCGCCATCTCGTCTTCAGCTTCTTCAACTTGGACTTCGGAAATCCGTTCTACACCTTTGCACTCACACATGCATACCTCCGATAGCATCTGGTTGCACTGCTCGAGTGCAACCGGATCCACTTCGTAATGGATCCAGTAACCCCTTCGTTCGTTCCGGACCAGACCAGCGTATTTAAGGGCCTTCAGGTGCTGGGAAACGGCAGAGGGCGTGATGCCCAGAACGTCTGAGATGTCGTTGACACAAAGAGCACCCTTCTGCTTCAGAAGTTCTATGATCCTGATGCGAGATTCCACACCCAGGACTTTGAATTTTTCTGCTTGCTTGCTGATCATTTGGCCTCCAACTGATTAAGTAATCGCTTAGATACTATAATCGCTCCAGTATGTCAACAGCGAAACATCTTGGAGCCAGAACTTCCGGGGGTCGTAGCGAGAAGTGTGGCTAAAAGGCGGTTCCTAGCACCAAGTCCTAGTACCTGGCACCCCTTGGGGCCGTATCTCAGATTCTCAGGTATTCTTCAGCCTAAAGAGTGATTCTTAAAAGAGGGGTTGCGGGTCAGGGGGTGAATTGTAGTATATCTGACATAAATAGTTTGTTTGAATGTTTTCTTGAAGGAACGGGCATTTACAGGTGAAAAAGTTTGCAATTAACCAAATATTCTACATATTTCCCCGTTTTTTGCTGAATGGCCTTTCGAAAAACTTTGGCTAGGAGTCTGAAACGGATAGTCCGACAGACTCCCAGGGTTGCTATTTTATTCTGCCAAAAACGACAAGGTGTCTTAAGCGCAATGTGTGTAGCAGCACCTAAAGATCTCACTTGTGTGCGAAGGATGGTTCAAGGATGTCTAGTTCCTTCTCAGAAACCCCGCATTCTTTGAAGTGAACGCGCCACTTACGGCAAGTCTCGACAAGTTCTTCAGTAATAGTTTTTGCTTTATCAATGGGAAGCCCGAACTTGGCAGCTCGACTAAGTGCATTTTCAATAGTCGCAATTTTCCCATGCTCTCCAACTGACATCGCGAGAGAAAACTCTGTGGACACACCAGGACGTGTGATAGATGGTACTACATCATAGGCAGGAGAAATCGACATACCTTTCTCGTCCACCAGGAATCCATGGTTCCTTGGGTGGTCGTCCGTATTTCGGACCAGTATGTTAAACACCATGCGCCGGTAGAGCTCCTCAATATCAGAAGGTGTCATATGTCGACGCATGACCGCCGCTATCTCAGTATAATCCCAGAGAAGATGATCACTTTCATCCCACTGCATCAATGAAAGAGCACTAACAAATCCGCTCCTGGTCCATCCGGATGGTACTTTTTTCCTGTCAAACCGCTCTATGAGAAATACATCTTTAGATCCAACCTTGCGGACCTCTACTTCAGGGATATGGATACCACAGATACCAGCTAGAGTTATCGTTGCGTATTCAATTCGGGGTATATTGACGGTATCATTCCTGGATGAGAATTTAGCAATCCACAAGGAATCATTCCAATCAACTGTACATTTTGGCCTCGCCCCACCCATACTGCTTCCCTGGCGCAGTAAATAAAGCAAGTGGTTTTCAGCTTCTTCGCCTGCTTCAATTCTTTCAGCTGCCAGCAAAACGTCAGAAAGCTGGTTAAAGTGTGGTGGGTTGAGTGGGGGTTCCGTATCCTCCGGAGACGATCTGAAATCCAGGTTTCCAACCCGTGTGGCATTCCCGTCAATTAAGAAGTCGATCTCTGAAAGTGCTTCTGGTGGCACCTTGGCCTCTGCTGCTATGACCAAGCGTCCCCAGTAATCGGGAGAACCATCGCGAAAGGCTCCATAGAGCCCACCATTCGTCCTCACTTCAACAGGTTCCGCTCCAAGAGGCAAAGCGATGGGGTCGACCGGAAGAGCGTTGGCACGTTCAAGATACCTGCGACCATAAGAAAACGAACCAATTCCGGAATCACCCGAATGAACGAACCTGCCAGCAGGCACAGCAACCGATTCTCCAGGAAGATAGATAAATACTATAAGTTCTCGTTCCTCCATGATCAGAAATCCAGATCCTCAGTTTTGCCAGCGACTCGCACACGCTTTGGGAGTCGCTTACGCTCACGATAAATACCTATCTCATCATGCTCTGGTTGGGCAATTCTACTAAGTTCCTTCTCGAGACCGAGCACCCAGAGTGCTGAAGCAAGAACGCCTAAGGTTACACCTGGATCTCCATTTTCGAGACGCCAGAGTGTCTTGCGGGTGACAAACATCCTTGAAGCCATTTCCTCCATAGTTATTGCACGACGCTTGCGAGCAATCCTTACTTGTTTCCCTAAATGGGTTAAGGCACCCACCGCTTCATTCGGGAGGCTCTTTTTAATGAGATGGTTTTGAGTCATATATTACCCCTTAAATCGTTTTGTGGGTAAAATTTGACACAATACGTGCCAGCTGTCAACTCTCAAGTTATTTGTATTGGGGAAATATAGTCTTACCTGGGAAGGATCTGCAAGAGAACCTGAGGGTCGCATCTCAGGGTTTAAGATCTTAGCACCTTCGGCACCTTTCCTCCAAGGTGCAAAGATGCACTATTCATCCTTGGGCCATAGCAGGCTATAATTAACGTTCCTGCCGTCGCCAGGATTTTTCAACAGGATTCCTTTTTGAACTAAATCTGAAATATCTCTTTTTACGGTTTCCCGACTGACCTTGGTCATCCCTTTATATTTTCTGTTGGTCAGCCCTCCTTCGAAACCCTCCGGCTCCGAATCCAGTAAACGGTTGATGACCTTTTTTTGACGTTCGTTAAATACTACGGTAGTCCACGTCTGCCAGAATTTTACTTTCAGTAGGGTATGCTTTACTTCCCCCTCAGATCGCTGGATTGCTTTATTGAAACATTGCATGAACCACAATAGCCAGTCCGTGATATCTCCATCACCCTTCTGAGTCTTTTCAAGTATGTCGTAATATTCATCACGATTCGCGTTAATTTGAGCCGACATACTATACATGCGAAATTCCTTCTGTTCATCTTGAGCTAAAGCCATGTCAGTGATAGCTCGTGCAATACGTCCATTGCCATCCTCAAATGGGTGAATAGAAACAAACCAGAAATGTGCTACGGCAGCTCGCACAAGACCATCGAATTCGTTCGATGAATGCCACCACTTAAGGAATTGGTCTATTTCTCTTTTGAGGTGAGCTGCGGGAGGTGCTTCGTAATGAACACGTTCTTTGCCTAAAGGGCCAGACACTACCTGCATCGGCTCTAATCCCTTGCGCCAATCAGCTACAAGGATTTTGTTCATACCAGAGTAGCCTGTTGGGAAAAGTGCTGCATGCCATTCTTTAAGTCTTTTTGGTGTCAATTTTTCTTCATGCCTGACTGTGGCATCGAAAAGCATTTCAACTAATCCGTCTACTTGCCTTTCTGCTGGCGGTAGGCCGGCTGTTGGCAACCCAAGTCGTCGCGCGACTGAGGATCGGACGGAGTTTCTATCCAGCTTTTCTCCTTCTATAGCAGCGGTTGTAAACGCTTCTTCAGTCAATACTTCTGCTTTCATCTCAAGACCAATGTAGTCAGCTTCTCCCAGGAGCCTTCCCTGGAGTTGACGTGACTTACCAAGAGGACGAAGAAGAGCGTCACTTTTCCATCTGAAATTAGGCCAAGTCTTTGTTTGCCATATGTATTGAACCATTTATGCCCCTTATTGGTTCATAAGTTGACCCGAAAGCCTTGTATTAGTGGGTCAGGTTTTGACCCAATTATATTGCTTAAGCGGGTCACTGTCTATAATGTTTTTTCAACGGGAAGTTGAGTGTGGAGAAGTTTCTTTCCCCCTGCTCGATGACGCCCATGTAGTTGCGGTGTAGACCGCACCTACATGGGCGAAATCCTCTTGAAAACTGCCGTTGGCATTCCTGAGATCACACATTATACTTTTTCATATCCCCCAATGACCCACCGAAATACTTGAACCTGTTCGCGCATAAGACTACTTTTTATGGTTCTTTATGCAAATCGAATCAAGTAACAGTAAAGAAGGCAAACTAATAAAACTTGCCTTTATGTTTGACAAATATATCCCCAATACACAGGCATACTGTGTAGTTTGAAATAAAAGTTCAAAATATTTCTTGATATATTTGACAAAAAAATGCACTATACATAATAAAATTATGTGTTCAGGCTGAATTGCTCAAAAGGATAGCAATAGATGGTCGACTTTTTTCAAACTCATTCTGTTTTTACAGTCGAAGAATTCAAGCGCCACCACGCCTCCTGGGGGAAGGCAAAAGAGAGCCGGTCAGCGGATTCCTTGCTGGCATACCACGTCAAGACCGGGCACCTGATAAACGTTAAAAGGGGGCTTTATGCCGTTGTTCCCCGGGGGGTCGACCCGGAAAGGTACACACCAGACCCGTTCCTGCTCGCTTCCAGAATGACTTCTGACGCCGTGCTTTCACATCACACAGCGCTGGAATTTTATGGCCGCGCCTACTCCGTGTTTTCAAAATTCACGTATCAAACAAGCAAATCTCCCAAATCGGCAACCTTCAGAGGAATGAGTTTCCAGCCTGTAAAAATACCTGAGGCTCTCAAAAGAAAAAACAAAGAAGATTTCGGTGTTAAGACTCACGATCTCAAGGGCCTTAAGTTAAAGGTGACGGCCTTAGAGCGAATTTTAGTGGATGTCATGGACAGGCCTAATTATTCAGGGAGTTGGGAAGAGAAGTGGCGTTCCCTCGAGATGATCGAGTTTTTCGACCTCGATCAGGTCCTCGAATACATCAAGCTTCTGGGCAATGCGACCACTGCGGCCAAAGTAGGTTTTTTTCTGGATCAGCACCGGGATGAGTTGATGGTCCCAGAGAACTACTTGAATGAATTAAGGCAGCTCCGCCCGAAGCAACCCCACTATCTCGAGAGAAAGAGAAATAAGAAATCATCCTGGGTGGCGGCTTGGAACTTGATGGTGCCTGATGAGATCATAGATCGAAGGTGGGATGAAGTCCTGTGAAACTTTCCATCGAAGACATATCACGCATCAGCCAGAACACAGGTTTTCGAGAAGAGATCCTGGAGAAGGCCATCCATCTGATAACCCTTTTGAACGGGTTAAATTCGCATCCGCAACTCAAGGGCAAACTGGTGCTCAAAGGTGGAACTGCTCTAAACCTGTTTACATTCCAGATACCCAGGCTGTCTGTGGACATTGACCTGAACTACGTGGGCTCGCTGGACAGAGAAGGGATGTTGGAAGACCGTCCCAAGGTCGAGCAAGCCATGCAAGCCGTTTTCTCCAGGGAAGGGTTCAACGTCAGACGGATGCCTGGTGAGCACGCCGGCGGCAAGTGGATATTGACCTACCAGAGTCACTATCGGCAATCCGGTGTCCTTGAGGTCGATCTCAACTTCATGTTGAGGGTGCCATTGTCAGAAGTTGATAGGGTCGCAAAAAGTCCATTCGTGGCTTTTTGCTCCACGGAAAACGAAAAGTGTCATTTTCGCTTTCCTTACAGATCAATGACTTACATTGTCGGCCATTGATCTGGGCGCCCCGCTCGGGGCGCGTTGATGACTTTTTGCGAAGTCATCAAAGTTGACATAATCAGTTCACACAAACTGGGAGATCACGAGGCCAGCAACATTCCTGTTCTCGACATCCACGAGTTGGCTGCCGGCAAACTTGTGGCACTTCTCGATCGTAATGCCAGCAGGGATCTTTATGATGCGCATGCTCTGTTGAGTTCAGGGATGCTCGATTCAGCCACCTTGCGTCCCATCTTTGTGGCTTATGTGGGGATGAACAGGAATGAATTCAGGGAAATTACCACTGACAAGGTCGTTTTTGAAGCCAGAGATTTGGAAAGCCAACTTGTGCCTGTTCTGAGTGCAGCCGAGGTTCAGAAAATAGAAGATATGTCTGTCTGGGCCGAAGAACTGTCCTCTACCTGTCGTGAAAAGCTGGAACTGGTTCTACCATTCACCGAAGGTGAAATGGAGTTTTTAAACACTCTTAATGACCAAGGGGAGATCAGACCGGAGTTATTGACCGATGATTTGGATCTGCAAACCAGGATTTTCAACCATCCCATGCTCAAGTGGAAAGCCATCAATGTTAAGAAGCACAAGATCCGATAGTGAAGTGTAGACACCGATTTGGACTCCAAAACAGTTAGCTTAAACGGGTCATTGTCTATAAAGAAATGACACCTGAGGGGCGCCATCCTTTCAATGCGCAAAAACCACAATAGCCTGTTATGCTTAAATTGATCCTTCAATTCGTATCTCAGTTTTATTCCAGGGGAAACCAAATGGGCATTTACCGAAAATATTTTTTACCCAGGATCGTTCATCATACATGCGGCCTCAAACCGTTAATGAAGCAACGCGCAAAGATCGTTCCCCTTGCAAAAGGTAGGGTGCTGGAGGTTGGTATAGGTTCGGGGCTCAATCTGCCATACTATGCGGCAGAACACGTCCAGCATGTCTGGGGGCTGGATCCTTCTACAGAGATGCTGACCATGGCAAAAGATAATCTTGATACGGTTGATTTTGATGTTGAGTTCATCGAGGCCGGCGCTGAAGAGATACCCCTGGAAGATGGTATTGTTGATACCGTACTGATTACTTATACCCTTTGCACAATCCCTCAAATTGTTCCCGCCCTTTCAGAGATGCGCCGGGTTCTGGGGCGCCACGGAAAACTGTTATTCTGTGAGCACGGTCTGGCACCGGACAAGAGGGTGCAGATGTGGCAGGATCGACTTAACCCATTGTGGAAAAAGCTCGGGGGAGGCTGTAACCTGAATCTTCCCATTCCCTCCCTGCTTAAACAGTCCGGTTTTGAGATCCTTGAGATGGAATCGATGTACATACCCGGATGGAAACCTGCCAGTTTTAACTACTGGGGTACAGCCCGGATCTCCAGCTGAATTTCCAGTCCGCTTGCCTTCTTGCGAAGTTTCCAGGCATCAGTTATTTTGAATATGAGGAAAGGGGGTACTCATGCCGTTTTTCGATCCCACCATTGAATTTGATCCCGAGGTCAGGACCTACAAGTCGGTGCTGGAATATTTCAGCAAATTGCTGGAATATGGTGATTTTGGGGGATTGCCTGCCCCCAAGGGCAACTTGGGTCCCATCAGGTCTGTTATGGTGTCCAGGGCTCTGAGAGATGATGGTGCTGAAGTTTTGGGTCAGGTTAAAGAGAACGTTATATACCTTCTCAAGGGTGACCCATACCAGGAACCGGAGTTGCGAAACAACTTCAACCTGGTCCTGCTCATGGACGTCTTCGGGTTGGATGAAAAAGAGTGCGACCAATATGAAAAGGAGCTCAACGAACTCCTGTGGTAACCAGGGCCGCGGCGGAGCTTTTCATGGCCCCTGCCTGGGCGCCGCAGCTTCAGCGAAGGTGATGCGCCTTACTTTTCTGTCTGACATGTCTACCGAAAATGCCGGGGGCAAATGGCGGCTTCGGAATGAATCCGGCAACAACTCGGGCGGAAACCTGGAGGTCGGTGTGCGGATGGCTTTGTTCAACCATTAAAGCTATATCTTGGAGTCTGTATGGGGTTCTCCGACAGGCTCCTGGGAGGTAAGTAACTGTGGAAATTCTAGTTCAATATTTGGCTGACGAAGCGACTCTATGGGGGCCAAGAGTAATTGGAGTTGTGGTAATTTTCGCCGTTTTTTTTATTCTTGCGAAAATACTTAAAAAAATAATCACCCGTGGCGCCGAACGGTTGGAAATTGATGGAAATCTCACTTTGCTACTTGCTCGCACCAGTAGTATTACACTTATGGTCTTTGGTTTTATTACTGCGCTGGGAACGTTAGGTATTAATGTGTCCGCACTGGTGGCTGGTCTGGGGTTGACGGGATTCGCACTTGGTTTCGCTCTGAAAGATACTATTTCAAACCTTCTCTCCGGCGTCCTCATATTACTATATAGACCATTCGAGAAAGGAAACCGTATAAAGATATCCGGTTACGAAGGCATTGTTATTTCTATTGACCTTCGATACACGGAGCTTGATTCCGAGGGAAATAAGATACTCATTCCGAATTCTAAATTATTCACTGATCCAATCACAGTTCTTCGATAACGGTCAATCGATTCATTTTGGATACAGAACACAGCACAACGAACGTGGAAGAAAATCCGCGATTTGGTGACCCTTCCAAAAGGTTCCCTCGACTCAATTCCCACCTTCGCAAGAACCCCTTTCGTTAAAACTTCGGAGGTCAAGAGTTGATGACTTCGCAAAAAGTCATCAATTCGCCCTGTAATGGGCGCCCAAATCAATGACTTGCAGCGCAAGTTATTGATTTGTAAGGAAAGCGAAAACCACGCTTTTCGCTTTCCGAGGAGTAAAAAGCCACGAATGGACTTTTTACGACCCTATCAAGAGTTACGGCGGGCAGGCAAGGCAGGCGGGATCAAGCAGGGCATGGGGGTGCTGGCGCGGATTCGGCCTCGGGAATTATACCAACCCCAGACCCCAGATCATAGACCTGGACCAGGGCTTAAATTACATTTTCACTTTCCTAACAAATCAATGACTTACATCGCCGGTCATTGATTTGGGCGCCCCACCTGGGGCGCGTTGATGACTTCTTGCTAAGTCATCTTCCTTGACGCCTGACAATTGCACCCTTAGAATTATTATGGGTTCCCGGGAATCTGTCGGAGAACCCATTCCGAATCCAAAACCAGTGTCTGGTTTTGAATGTTTCCCATCGGAGATGGAAATGCCGTTCTTGAGGTCAACGGATTCGCTCCGCTCTCTCGACAAAGCTCACCATCCTGAGGTTCTCGAATGGTAGACCCACTGACGGGGGGTCACGCTTGCAGCCGGACCGCCTCTTTAAAAGGTTCGGAGAGACTTTCTTAAGAGATTATCAGTACAAGCAGCGTGTCGAGGTTATCCGGCACACTGCCAGGAGAGATAATGGATCTTCCGGTCATTATCCCCCCCATAGCGCCTCGCTGGGTTTGGATGGAGGAGATTACCTTCTCCCACATCCCCATTGCTACCATGATCACAGCGTTCATGGTGCTCGCTCCCATTATCGAATACCTCGGATACCGGTGGGGGGACGAGCGGCTGGACCGGCTGGCCAAGGGGTTCATCTGGTTTTCCATGATCCTGTTTTCCCCCGGTGCGGCCCTCGGCACGGGGATACCCATGTGGATCATGGGCACTTATCCCGAGTTCTGGTCAAGATGGACCAACCTCTTTTTCTGGCCTCTCATAGCCCAGTTTGGCTTCTTCATGATGGAAGTGTTCTTCCTCTTCTTCGCATATTATCTTACCTGGGAGAGAATGAAGGACCGCAAGCCGCTGCACATTACCTTCGGAGCCATCGCCGCCTTCTGGGGGCTTGCGGTCCAGTTCGTATGGGATGCTGTTGGATCCTATATGATGACCCCCGGCGCTCCGCTGCCGCTTGTCTCGGAGGCCGTCGGCTGGTCGGCCGCTGCATTCTTTAACCCCAGTTTTCCCTACCTGTTTACTCACCGCTTCTTCGGCAACATCAGCTACGTCATGATGCTGGTGGGCGGGTTCTTCGCCTTGAGGCAGCTCCGCCAGACCGACGAGGTGGAACGAAAATACTTCGGCTGGGCAGCGGACACCTGTTTTACTACCGGAGTCCTGGCCTTCTTCGCCATGCCCTTTATCGGGTGGGGATACGCCCGGATCATCCAGATCTACGCGCCCGAGGCCTTTCATTCAATAATGGGCGGGTTCTCGTCTCCCAACTTTCGGGTCAAAATGGCGGCAGTGACGGTCCTCGTCCTTTGTGGAGGGACCTATCTTTTCGCAAGGTTCCGGTCAAAGTGGCTGCTGTGGTCGGTGACCGCCGGTGTCACGGCCGTCTCGTCCATCTTCTGGTTTCATCCCGTCGTCAGCTGGTTCGGCAGCGCCCTGGTCTGGAGGACTGTTCATACCATAGTGCCTCTTGTGTTCCTCGGGATTCTCTGGACCTGGGGAAAAAGCTGGGATCCCGATGCACGTTTCTGGAAACGGGTCATGTTCACCGGCGGGATGGCCGCCTTCACAGCTTTCCTCATCGGCGGATTCGTCAGGGAAAAGAGCCGCCAGCCCTACACGGTTTACAGGGAGATCATTAAACCCGAGGCCACTACGAGTGAGATCGATCGCTTCCTCCTGTACGAGCGGTGTGTTTATTGTCATATAGGAGGTGAAGATTTCAAAAAGTGGAAGGGCAGAGATTGGGATGTGCTTGTTGAGGCAGAGCGCCGGCGCCCCGGTGTGAACCTGAATGATGAAGAGTCAAGGCGCATAATAAACTATTTGAAGGAGCAGTACCCATGACCCCACTGGAGGTCCCGGGCATCAGCGCAAAGTGGGTGATCGGTATCTTTGGGCTGAGTCACACCGCCGTGGCATCGCTGTCCATCGGAATGGCGTTCTTCGTAACGGTGGCCCAGGTCATCGCTTACCGTGAACGGGACCGGCGCTACGATCTCCTGGCAAAGCGCGTCCAGCTTATCCACGTGTGCATTTACAACATCGGCACCATCCTGGCCATCGGGCTTGTTTTCGCCCTGTCCGGGCTCTATCCACAGTTCTGGAGCCAGATCTTCGTTCACTTATTCTGGACTCTCATTGGAGAGGAACTCCTCTTTTTCCTGCTGGCCACTACACTGACTTTTCACTACTTCTTCTGGGAGCATCTCTGGGGCCACAAGAAGTGGCATATTGCCCTTGGCGCCATGATGACGCCCCTGTTTCTCCTGCAGTTCTACCTTATCAACGGGATCGGTTCTTTCATGCTCACGCCGGGTTTCAGGGAGGCCGAAGTGTCCATGCGAACCGGCATCATCGGGTGGGACATGGCCGCCTTCTACAATCCCAGTTTTCTCATACTCACTTTACACCGCGCTTTCGCCAACGTTGCCTACGGCGGATTCGTTGTCGCGGCCATCTGTGGAACAATGTTGTATCTTAATCGACGGGAGAAGATGGTGTCTTACTATGAGGACGGGGGGCGGCTGGCCTTCGGGGTGGGTTTCATGGCCTTTCTTTCCCTGCCCATCGTCGGGTACTTCTACGCACACATCCTCATGAAATATGCCAATGAGGCTTATGTGAACCTCATGTGGGGAAGGGGAGATGTCATTGCCGGTGGGATCGACTGGTGGTGGCTCAAGCACCTGTTCGTGGCCACCATGCTCGGAGCGTCTATCCGCCACTTCCACGGTACCTCTCACGAGGAATCAGCTCTACCGGTACCCAGGATCTTCGTATACGCCGTGGGAATTTTCTATGTTACTTTCTACGCGGCCATGGGGATGGTGATGACCTGGGCCTTCTTCTGGTGGATGCTAACTGCGGGTATAGTGGGGGCGTTGCTTGCGGGGCACCTCAAAAAGTCTGCGGGAGGCTCCGCAAAGAGTGTATACATCCTCATCGGATTCCTCTCCTTCGCCACGATCATGTTGGGCGGATACGCCAGGGAAGCTTCCCGGCCTCGTTTTGAAAACCGCATCGCCGCCCACGACAAAGTCTACGTTCCCGAGGAGCGGGCGCCCTACCTCATGGTGGATATTGACCCGTCCGATCTGCCGGCCCGGCCTCCTGTCCCTGCTCCGGAAGTCGAAAAGGCGGTAGTACTCATCCGCCGGAACTGTACCGGATGTCATACCCTGGAGCGTGTGAAGTATTACAAGCTGAAGGACTGGAACCTCATTGTTGAGCAGATGCGGGCCTATGGACTGAAGATCACAAACGATGAGGCTGACGTTATTACCGCTCATCTTAAGAACGACCAACCCTACTGACAAAGTCCGAGGAAATGAGCGACATGACCCAAGAGAATAGAAAAGAGAGAAACAACCCGGATTCGGGGAAACGGGGAAACCCTTCGACTGGCTCAGGGCAGGACGGGGAAACGGCGGAGACCAGGGACGCGGAACCCGGAACCCGGAACCCGGAACCGGCGTCCGGTGATGTCGCAGCCCCTGGACCTAGTGCCGACGCACCTCCGGACGCCTCTCCCCATCCCTATGAGATGATCATGGACGAGTACCCCCTCCGTGAGGCCTCCGAAGACCCCATCTGGTCGGTACGCATCATCAAGGGGTGGATGTGGTTCCTGGCTTTTTCCATCACCGGTGTTGTTTTGCTACTGGTGTTAGGGTTCTTCTACGACTGATAGCGCATCGGTGAGGGTCGATACGCTAAAGAAATAAAGGATACAGACATACCAAAGATTTAGGGCTGTTTTTTGGACAGGATTTACATGATTAACAGGATAAGGTTTTTACTCCAGACCCCCAATATCCTGTTGATCCTGTAAAAAGGGCCAATAAATATGATCATTCGCGCAATACTGTTTTTTCTGAAGATAGGCGTTCTGTTCCTTGTGGTCTTCATGGCGTGGATGCAGGTCCCCGAACTTTTTTACGACTTCGGTTCAAGGACCCCCCTCGAGATAGACGATCCCGCTCTACTCACACCGTCTTTCGTGAACGGAACGGTATTCGCTTCCGTACGGGGCACACCCGATTTTACCAACGCCTTTGTGTACAGGCGGTATGGTCTCGATCTTCACTATTTTACCGTCGAGCCTTACGGGATGAAGCTCGTGGTGAGAACCTACGATGAGATCACCGAAGAGTGGAAGCAGCTTAATCGTTTTCTGGGAAGGCTGAGACCCTTCGATCAGCAGCCTTTCTCCCGCTATATCTCAGCCATATACCTGGACCGGTTCGGGGTGTCCGTTCCACCCGATGCTTATTTTCTGGCTTTGGACGATGTGCCCAAACCGTCCGGGTGGCAGATCGGCGGTCTGGTATTGGCCTCGGTCATCTGGTTGGTCCTGTTGTGGTTCTTTTTCCTGAGAGGAAATCTAGCCCGGATTATTCATAGAGCCAGTAAAACTGGGTCCATGAATAATCCGGGCTAGGACATGGCGTTCATCCCCCTCGTGATGATGAGGTACATCCAGCCGGATATCCCCCACAGCAGCACGGTGCCGGCCACCAGGATGATCCCCAGCAGAGGGACGTAGGGCCTGAAGTTCCTGTAGCGACGGATAAAGACTATCTTCAAAGCTAAAATTATGATGATGGTTATAGCCAGGGTTCCGTGCCAGAAGTTTCGGGTGTCCAACGCGTAATTGCCGGCCGCGTAAAGCTTCTGCATGAGGTCGACGCAGAGCCATGATATCCAGATGAAAAAGACGCCGAACACGTACCCTGCGGCGCGGTGCAGGTTCAGGAGCAGCTTCGGGTTGGAAGCGCGCTCATTTTTGTCTCCGAAGACCGACATGGCTGTCCAGAACTCGAAGAGGGCCAGGGCAACGAGCCCGAATGAGATCCAGGTTTTCGTCAGGGCGTGCAAGCGGGTATCCTCCCTTATAGAATTCAAAATTCAAGATTCAAGATTCAAAATAGATCCAAGATCCATCCACCTTCGCTAACGCCTAACGACCACCTACGGCGGACAAGAGATCCAAGATCCAAGAATTCCTATGTGTCCCACTGCGTTCCCCGCAGTTAATTCCCGTCGCATTTACGGGAACCGTTATTCCCAATCTTTACGTATTTCTCAGTGACCTCATTTTCCTCTGCCTGCCCTGCCTGTCCCGAGCCTGTCGAGGGGAGCAAGTGAAACGCGTCGATGGGTGGTGAAAATCACCGCCTTTATAGGAACCGCTTTTCCCCAAGTTCAGCTTTTCTCCGCCCGTCTCCGTGACTCCGTGGTGAAAATGCTGCCCTTATAGGAACCGTTCTTTCCCCCGGAGTTGGCTTTACTCTGCTTAACTTCGCCTTTCAAGTCACCCTTTTTTAAGGAACCGTTCTGAAACCTTTTCGAGATGTTTCACGGTGACACGTTCGGCCCCCTCGTCGCGGGCGGTTCTCTCGACACTGCGCCTGGCCATCTTTCTGACGAAGCGCGGCACTTTTTCAAGGCGCTCAAGGGCCTCGGGTTCCCAGGGCATGCCGTCACTTTCGGGAGTGGCAGTAGAGGCTACGGCCCAGGCCGGTGCACTCACATGGACGTGGCAACGGGCGAGACGAACCACAGATTCGGCGGTGGCGCCTATGTCGGACTCGTCCTCCTGGTTATGGCCGAATCGACCGAGGCAGATCAGGCCGGCTCCCAGGGCAGCAGCCTTTTCAACCAGGGCACGGTATCCTTTGTCTGCAACCAGATGGGTTTGGTTAGATAGTTTCTCTCCAGAAATAGTTTCTCCTGCTTCATCGAGGAACTGCTTGTAAAGGGTGCCCAGACCCTCGTCTATGAGGGACTCGTGAAGGTTCTGTTGCCTGTCCATCCCCACTGCCGCCTGGGCTTGGGGGGGCATGGTATCGGCCATGGTTTTAAAGACGCGCTGGTGGAGCTCAGGGTCGTAGGCCGCCAGAAGGTGCAGGGGGGCTCCGATAATTTCGGCGAAAGCCATCGCTTTTCCAAGTGCCGAAATGGCATGTTCGCTGCCGTCGATGCCGGTTAGGACCGGTCCGTTTGCCGGAGACGCTGCGCGGCCAATAAGTAGATCGCAGTTCAAGGAGCGTAGGAGGCGGGTTGCCGTGGACCCGAGCATGCCATCCCCGGTGTCACCGAGTCCGGCGGCTCCCATTGCAGTGAGACCCGGTTTTATCCGATGGGCGATCCGTGAGAGCCCAACGTAATTCCGCCCCTTCTCGACTACTGTCTGGACTTTGACCCCCGCCTTCCGGGCCTTGTTCAGGAACCCTTCCATGTATCCCCGGCTGAGGGCTTGAAAACCGTCGCTCATTAAAGACCCATGGGAGTTCCTCAGCTCTTTCAAGCCTTCTTTGGCCTGGTATTTCTCCGGGAGGCCGGGCTCCATCTGTCGAAATCGAGACTCGTGGATTTTTGCGTCGTAGACGTGGGCCGCGATCATCCGGCGACCTTCTGACCGAGCGAACTCAAGAGCCAGAGCAGCGGCGGCGTCCGAATCCGGGGAACCGTCGAGGCAGACCAATACAGGTCCGGTTACAGTGTTTGCTCGTTTTTTTGTCATCATTTCTAGATTATAGGTTACAGGTGGTTATAAGCAACAACGCAGAGGCCACGGGAATATGTTGGATCGTTCGACACGGGGACCCGGAGACTCGGGGACACGGAGAACAGATACATCCGCCGTGTCCGGATTTTTTTCACCTACGCGTCACCCCTTCCCCGCGTCACCGCGTCAGACGGTTTCTCTTCGTTTCGCCGTCACCCATCTTCCCTCATTCATGTGGCTGCAGGAATCCATTAACGGGTTTCCAGGCTAGAGCTTGTGCCGGACCTTGCTCTCATCCACAGAGTGGGGTGTCTTGTCGTGAATGCCGACGATCCAGAAGAGATACGCGCAGCGGACCCCGGGCTGGGTGACGTGGAAGGATTCTCGCTCGAAGAGGCCCCGGGCCAATTGAAGGAATCGGAATCGCGGATCGGGAGGCTCAGCGATCTCAACGGCGCAGTCAAGCTGAAAGCTCATATACCCCGGTCCGGGATCGGTGAAAAGGAGCGAAGCAAGTGGTCTTCTCGTCAGATTTTTGTAGGTGCCCCCGGCGAAGATCTCCAGGGATCCCAGAAGCCTGGTGTCGACCGATCCCGGTTCTTCCAGGAGCTGGGCTGCGCCATCGAGGCGCTGCTGCAATGACTGTGCGGGGGGCAGATGCTCTATGCGGGCCAGCAGTTTCTCGTGGCGCTCGATGTATTCACCGAGAATGTTCGGCCGCGGCAGGAACCCAACTCCCTTGTGGGCAAGTCTGGTGGGGAAAGGCTTCTCTTCACCAGTGGTGGAGACCACCGGCAGGTGTCTGGAGAAAAGAGGACCGGGTCCCTCTCCCTTCGAGAGGCTCTCGTAACCGGCCTTTCGCCCCTGGATGAACCAGTCCAGGATCGGGTCGGGGAGGGGCGAGAGGGGCCAGGATGTAGTCTCACCGTTCATGCTGATTTCCGCCTGGTTATCCCTCACTATAATGGTGGATACTCTGCCGGTCATAGGTTGTCTCCGGGGATTTCTCCGGGGCTGTCTGCGGTCCTCTCGATGATGGCGTTGTTGTTCGCCTCGTCCGCGTGGCCGCTCTGGACCGCCCAGAGGTCGGCGTAGACCCCCCCCGCATTCAGAAGGCTCTGGTGATCACCTCGCTCAAGGACCATGCCGTCCACCAGGACCAGGATCTCGTCGCTTTTCAAAACTGTGGAAAGGCGGTGAGCCACCGCCAGAGTGGCCCGGCCTTCCCGGAACTGGTGGAGGTTCTCCTGGATCGCTTTCTCGGTACGGGTGTCCACTGCGGAAGTGGCCTCGTCGAGTACCAGCAACGAAGGGTTGCGCAGGACCGCTCGAGCCAGGGATATTCGCTGCCGTTGGCCGCCCGATAGTTTCATTCCCCGTTCGCCGACAGCGGTTTCGTAACCCTCCGGCAGGCTCTCGATGAACTCCCTGGCTCCGGCGATGCCGGCGGCCTCCTGTACCTCCTCAAAGGTGGCGTCTGGTCGGCCCAGGAGAAGGTTCTCCGCGACGGTTCCTGTGAAGAGGAACGCATCCTGGCTCACGTAGCCAATGTGCTGCCTCAGTGTGTCTACGGCGATATCCGAAAGGGGATGGCCGTCCACGAGGATCTGTCCTTTCGTGGGGTCGTAATACCGCAGCAGCAGTTTGACGAGAGTGGATTTTCCTGCTCCAGTGGGCCCAACAACGCCGATGACCTTGCCCCTTTCGAGGGTGAGGTCCACACCGTGGATCACCGGCTTGCGGCCGGGATAGGCGAAGTGTATGTTTTTGAACTCGATGGAGGTCGGCGGCTTTTGCAGATGCACGGCGCCTGGCTTGTCCCTTATTATCGGTTCGGTTTCGAGCAGGTTGGTTATTCTCTGGGCGCTTGCCTCGCTGCGCTGCAACTGGTTGATGAGCATCCCGAAGACGAAGAGGGGCATGATGAGGCGCATGGCGTAAAGAACGAAGCTCGTATAATCGCCTATGGAAGGCCCATATCCGATGAAGGTGAGGTAGGCGCCTCCCCCGATGAGGGTCGCGTAGGAGGTCCCGGCAATGGCGTAGATCATGGGGATGAAGCGGGCCCTCTCGCCTGCGGCGGCTACCGCTGCGTCCCGGTATTCAGCCGACTGCCTGCTGATCCTGTCGGACTGGTCGGTCTGGGCTGTGTAGGCCTGAATGACCCCCATCCCCTGGATGTTGTTCTCCAGTATGGCGTTCATGTCCCCTACCGCTTGTCTGGCCCTTCTGTACTGGGGATGGACCCGGATGACGAAAAAGCGGATTGCGAGGAAAGCGAAGGGAAGGGGTAGGAACAACAGGAGCGCCAGCCTCCAATCCAGAAAAAGGAGGATTGCCAAGGTCCCTGCGAAGGTGATTGTGATCCTGACCATGCTGGTGGTGGCGTCAGACAAAAAGTTTTCAAGGTTGTCCACGTCGTTTGAGATGACACTCATGAGGTCGCCTGTCTGCCGATCGTCGAAGAAGGAGAAGTCCAGTTTCTGCAGGTGGTCGTATAGCTTCACCCTCAGGTCGTGTCGGACTTTCTGGGCAAGGGTATCCCAGGCGTAGTCGCTTATGCTCTGGAAGAGGGCAAGGCCGAGAAAGGTTGCCAGTATGATAAGCCCGTACCACAGGAAGATGATCGGTTCGGCATCTCCCCGCCCCGAAGCCGAGTTTGCCAACTGATCCACCGCCCGTCCGACTACGAAGATAGGCAGCAGATCGAAAGCTCTGGCAGAGACATTGGTGGCGAGGCCGGTTGCCACCCTTTTCCTGTAAGGTCGGACAAAGGGGAGCAGGCGCCATATCTGGCGTCCCATGGCCCTGGGGTGGCCTCTTTCTCCTTTGTCATGGCCGGTTTCGGTTGAGGAACGGTCCGGCCCATGGGGGTTGTGTCGGATCAAATTATACCCCTTTCCAGGGATGTCGGTTGATAGGGTCGCAAAAAGTCCATTCGTGGCTTTTTGCTCAACGGAAAGCGAAAAGCGTGGTTTCCACTTTCCTCACAAATCAATGACCTACATTCACCGTCATTGATTTGGGCGCCCCACACGGGGCGCGGTGATAGAGTCGCAAAAAGTCCATTCGTGGCTTTTTGCTCCACGGAAAGCGAAAAGCGTCATTTTCGCTTTCCTCACAGATCAATGACTTTACTGCTCGTCATTGATCTAGGTGCCCCATACGGGGCGCTAAGATTAAACGACATGGTCAGGCAGATTGAAGCTGGCCGTGTGCATCCACTAAAGAATATCAGGCAGGCGTGGAAGAATCTACAAGGTAAGAGCATTGAAAGCTCAAATACGTCCAGGACGCGGTGACGCGGGTAGGTGTGGAATTACGCCCGGACGCGGTGAAGGAAAGGTTCTGAGTCAAGCCTTTTCTCCGTGTCCCCGTGTCCCCGTGTCTCCGTGGCAAACGGTTTGCCCATGGTCCACTCAGGGGACCAAAGGACGTTGACTTACTTCGCAGTGGGGCCAGTTCGGTCTGAACCCTTCGCATCCCGGGGGTCGATGTCCTGGGCCAAAGTGGTAAACGACACAGAACTTGTTACCGGTGGCGGGATCACGAAGCAGCAGGGGGCACATATTCAGCCTGACACCGTTATGGTACCAACCGGTGTGGAACCTTCCCGCCCGGGGCCCCTCCGTGATGGGTGCGTGGAACATGTGGGCCGGGTTCCCGGCGTCCACCCAATGGAGAATCGTTTCGTCGGGTACCGGTTCGGGGAGCAGCTCCGCGCAGCATTGACCACAGCGGCGGCAGGCATCGTTCCAGGCCCGTGGTGGAATCGTCGATATGACCTCTTCGATGTCCACAATAGATTGGATGCGGTGATAGGCGTTAAAGAGGGTCGCCAAATTCCCCCACGCACCCGACGAATAGCGTCTTCTGATCCAGCTCCAGGGTACCCAGGGAAGTCCCCCCGGCTTGTGCAGGCCCTTGAGAGGACCGGGATAGGGTGCTGTTGGAGTGGATCGATCCATAGCGTAACCTCTCCCGCGCAAACGCGTTGCGCGTCATGGCGAATAAACAGGCTTGGCTGTGGATCTGATGATCGGCGTGCTGCTGGTGTGATAGAACTGGCTGGTGTGGATGAGATATGAAACTGTACCGGAGAAAAACTTCTATCCTGAAGTTGTCGGCTTACGTCAACCTGCAAGAATGAGTCGGTTTTCGGCACTTCAGTACTTTGGAACTTCAGTACCTGGTTCTTCTTCCCCCTTTCCTAGACCCTTCCCCCCGCATTCCGGGCACGAGAACAGGTTACACCCCATGGCCTGATACCCTGAACCCCGACATTCGGGGCATGGGTCGTATCCTTTTTCTGGAGCCTCGTTTACCATCGACTAATAATAGCTGTGTGAAGGCAACAAAGCAAGAGTGAGGAAGGGCAGTAATCGGTGATCAGTAATCGCTGATCGGTAAATTCCTATTTAAACTTCTGCTTCTTACAACAGATTGATCCACCAGAGCAGTGTCGTACAATTTTCCCGACCAACTGACACAAATCACAAGGTTTGGGATTTGCCTGTTCTATATGTTCCTCCCGGTTCGCATAATTAAAAGAGGAAGTTTGTCAGTGGATGTTTGATGTTTTTTCGAATTACGAATCACGAGTCACGAATTACGGATTTTAAATGTTATGTACTATCTCCACATAAATTGAAATCGGCACCGTTCCATACTCGCTCCGCAAGATCCCCGCATCCGGGCGCTCTCCCAGGCCGATGAACAGTCCGCCGGTCATGTCCGTAAAGTCCGATAGCGAAAGGGCTCCGTCCATGCGGAGAAGGACGCTGCCGTCTGACAGGTTAGCGAAGATGGCTGGTGTCAGAGACACGAGGGGACTGACCTGCTGCGACACCTGAAAAGCCAAACCATAACGTCCCAAAGTAAGGACGCTACCTGAGGTAAATTCATCGGTCAAAATCATAGCGGGATAATCGTCCGGATCTCCGGTACTCCACCCGTTTCGGTGAAGCTCACCGATGAGAAAGGTGTTGGGGCCGACTTGTCTCTCGGCGCCTACAACGGTTTGTGAATAATCCTCCCCGTCGGATGTTCCGGTCAGTAGCAGAGTGCCGTAAACTTGTGTTCCGGCGATATCCACCGTGTATCCGGCCCCGGCCTTGTCATTTTCAAGAATGCGTCCACCGGTCAGGGAAAAGGTGCCCGATCCCAACGGAAAGATCAGATGGGCGGCAACGCTGTCACTCTCATTTTCCGCCGGCACACTTACGAGGGAAAGATCGGAAAAGGAGCCCAGGTTAACGGTGGCTGTCACAGCGTCGATCCCAGGTTTGTAGCGCCTGTTGGTCTCGGTGATGGGGAAGGCCCCGAAAATATCACCGATGTTGAAATAAAAGGCCTCTCCCCAACTGACAGCCTGTCGCCCCACGGTCAGTCCTAATTTGGGAGAATTCCATGCCAGCGAAAGCCGGTCAATTTCTGAAAAGATGATTGTTTCGTCGTTTTGCCGGTGTACGGTTTCCAGATCAAGGCTGCGGAATGGTGAGGTTGATCGCGGCAGGAGGGTTATGTCATCTGTCGAATGCACGGCCTGTCCGAGCCAGTGAAACTCCGTGTCCAGGCTGCCGAAGCTCTCCTGGTACATTGCCCTGCCTGAAAACTCCCACAGAGAACCGTGGCCCTCTGATCCCGTTGCCCCGTATGGGTCCACGACACCAGTCACCTTGCCGTCAAGCTCGAGGCCCACCCATGCCCAGGTTTGATCAGGAGAGCTTACACTGATCAGGATGCTCAGACATATTGCTATGAGATAGGCAAATGAGCGTTTCATTTCAAATCGGATCAAACCTGGGCATGGGTGGAGACCAAAGACCAAAGACCAAAGTCCAAAGGCCAAAGGTCTGGGATCGAATTTGTTTTTACTTTGGTCATTGGTCTTTGGGCTTTGGGCTGATCCGGTCATCGGACAGGATCTCCCCGTCCCTCAGTACGATCAGCCTTTTGGCGCGCTTTATTACCGCTGGATCGTGGGATGAGAACAGAAATGTCATTCCCATTTCCCTGTTCAGGTCCTCCATGAGATCCATAAGCCCCTCTTCGGTGTGGCTGTCCAGATTGGCCGTTGGTTCATCCGCCAGGATCACGGCCGGATCGGAGGCCAGAGCCCTTGCTATGGCTACTCGCTGCTGCTGGCCGCCGGAAAGTTCATAGGGTTTTCTTTTCTCCAACCCCTCCAATCCGACCTTGCCTAAAAGAGCCATGACCTTCTCTTTTCGCAACACGTGGTCCATTCCCTGAAGCAGTAAAACGAACTCCGCATTCTCGTATGCGGTCAGGACCGGGATCAGATTGTAGAACTGGAAGACAAAACCGATCCTGTCTCTCCTGAGGCGCGATGTCTGCCGGCGCGACAGGCTAGTGATTTCGTGTCCATCGAGCCAGACTTTGCCCTCCGAGGGTTTATCCAGGGCCCCGATCATGTTGAGAAGGGTTGTTTTGCCGGAACCGGAGGGACCAGCGAGGACTGCGAAGTCTCCCTTTTCGATGACCAGGTTCACATCCATAAGAGCGTGGATCTGGACAGGCCCCTGCTGGTAGAAACGGGAAAGATGTTCGGTTCTTATGATCGACATGATTTACCTCCGTGATGTCGATTAGCGGAATCCAGAATCCAGAATCCAGGAGCCAGAAGGACTTCGCGAAACAACAGTATGTCGGTTTTTCTTCTGAATTCTGGATTCTGAATTCTGACTCCTGATTTTCACGGTTTCTCCATCGCCTCCACCGGCAGGATCCTTGACGCTTTCCACGCGGGATAGATTCCCATGGTTACGGTCAGCAGGAACACTGTGAGACACAGACCGAAGGCCCTGAGCGGCCTGAGGTGTGATCTTAGGACCGGGTCGATAACGGTCCCTGCCAGGCTCCACTCTTCCGGGGACATGGCAGAAAGGTCCAGGCCGTAAGTTGAAAAATACCAGTTCACGCCAAGGCCGATTGTGAGACCGGCCGCTATCCCGATGAGGGTGATGAAAACGGTTTCCACCAGAATCATGTACATGACGTGCCTGCCCTCCATTCCCACCGCTGTGAGGATGCCGATCTCTCTTCGTCGCTCCATGACCGACATGAGCACAGTATTGAGCACCCCGATGGCCACGATGAGCAGGATGATGGCGTAGATCATGTAGCCGAATGCGTCATCAATGACGACGTAATCCCTCAGGTCCGGCTGAAGAACTTGCCACTGGTAAAGCTGCGATGAACTCCTGGGTAGCTGCGAGCCGATCTCGTCCAGCGCCTGCTCCTGCTTGAAGGGGTTATTGAGGTAAATCGCGATGGAGGTGACACCATCTCCCATGTTGAGTACTTTCTGGAGGTTGCCGAGGGGGATCAGACAGATGTTGCCGTCTATGGCGCCCGATCCGGTCCTGTAGATGCCCTGGACCCGAAGAAGGGTGCTTGTTATCTCCCCGGTGGCATCCTGGGTGGTGAGAACCACCTTTTTGCCCAGCTTAAGCTTCAACCTGTCTGCGAGTTTAGCTCCCATAACGACGCGGGCATCGTTGTAGCCAGTCAGAAACTCACCCTCGATAAGACTTTTGCGAAAGATATCGGATTCTTGTGGAGAAGAGGGATCAACACCCTGGAACATGACCCCCTGCGCCCCCGCGGCTGTAGCGAGGATCCCTTCGCCCCTGATCCTTGGGAATGCCCTGTCCACGTAGGGAGATTTGTTGATGACAGTCATGAATTGGTCGGGTTCCTCAACGTACAGGGAGGTCGAGGGCGATTCCAGAAACCCTTCCCGCTGCACGGTCAGGTGTCCCTGGCCAATGCGGACGCCGTTCTCGATCATCTGAGAGTGTCCGCCGTCCCCAAGTCCGATGGAGAAAAGCGCAAGGCCTGTTCCGAGGGCTATGGCTGCAACTGTGAGCAGCGTTCTGCGCAGGTGCCTGCGCAGGTTCCTGAAAGCCAGTTTAACGATCATCAATGTCCCCTCCCGATGGCATCGACAGGTGAAATCCTCGCTGCCCGAATCACCGGGTAAATGCTGGCCACGAGAACGACGATGAACATGACTGTGATGGAATCGATGACAGCAGAGGGCGTCAGGGTGGCGTACATGTGGGGATCAAAGGCAACACCGATGAAGTCGAAGCTTCCCCCCATCCAGGAGATGTCCCAGCCAACGTGTTCCAGGCGCAGAGACCACCCAATGCCTGCGATTCCTCCAGCCACGGCTGCCATGAGGACCATGAACATGGTTTCGAATAAGACAAGAATGGCCACGGACCAAGGGCCCAGCCCCAGTGCCCTCATGATGCCCACTTCTCTTGTGCGTTCAAACAGGGACATAAGCTGGGTGTTGACTATACCCAGGGACGCAACAGCGAAGATGATGAAAAGTATGATGGCCATGCTGCTGGAACTCAGGCGGAGGTATTCGGACAGTTCCGGGAACAGCTGCTTCCAATTTTGGACCTTATACTTTTCGCGGTTCAGTGCTTTGCCCAGGGTGAGGGAGGCCGTGTCCAGCTCGTTGGGGTTGTTTAATCTTATGGCTACCTCGTGGATCTTGCCGTCCATCACCAGGAGTTCAGAAAGGTCCTGGATGAGCATGATAACCCCGCCCCGGTCAAGGCCTTCTCCGATGCTCTTGAGAGTTCCAGATACGGTGTACAGATCGTTTCCCAGGGAGCCATCGGCGGCCTGGGTGAGGACGACGATCTCATCGCCCGGTCCGACGGAAAGGGTTCTGGCCAGGTTCCTCCCCAGCACTACTTTGCCCGGAACGTCCGGCAACAGCCAAGTGCCCGTCTCCAGGTGCTTGTGCAGTTCAGTGACCGAACTTTCCCGATCGGGATCGATCCCCCACAGCTGACCGCCGGCTGACTGCTGTCCGGAGCTGACAAGGGCGGTGGCGAATACTCTGGGGGAAGCCGATCCGAGGCCGGTCCCGGAAATATCAGCCAGAAGCGTCTCGGGATCGCTCATGGAATCGTAAAGCGAGTGGTCCTCAAGATAATCGGGGTGGTGAACCTGCACGTGGCCGGTCCCCAGGAGTGTTGCGTAGTGGACCATCTGGTTGAGCATGCCGTCCATGAGTGAGTAACCCACGATCATCATGGTCAGGCCGAAGGTCATGGAGAAGAGAGTTATGAATGTTCTTCGCGGGTTTCTCCAGAGGTTTCGCCAGGCCATCTTGATGAGGGTCATTGGACCAGGTCCTTCCGGGTAAGTGTTCTGCGGGAGAAAAAGTCCGGTTTCAGCCCGAGGCCCAGCTCAAGGGAATCATATGTGATCACCGTCTTTTCTCCTGGTTTGTCCTTCGGTACGAGTATCATGACCGTTGGAACGAGCCTGTCGCCGAGCTGCTTCACCTTTTCGAAGGTCATTATCCGGGACAGACCACCATCCTCGTCGTAGTAGAAGGATCTGATGGGGATCAGAGTTTCCTGTATTACGGTGATCTCAATACGACCCCAGACGACGGGCGCTTCGGGTTTGGGGAAAAGGGTAAGTTCGTAGACGTTGT
>Ga0209976_10000532_pt1 | contig 24705 bp, 36 predicted proteins | sample SumtaG_FD_182806 | JGI IMG/M metagenome (GOLD analysis project Ga0209976, IMG submission 182806) | Deep subsurface microbial communities from Indian Ocean to uncover new lineages of life (NeLLi) - Sumatra_00157 metaG (SPAdes) (version 2) | ecosystem: Environmental > Aquatic > Marine > Oceanic >...
TGCCACTTTTTCCCCAAAGTAATTAGTTGGGTTTGTTCATCCTCTCATCCCGCTAGGGGAGTCCCCCTGTACCTTAATTCCGAAATGCAAATGTGGTCCAGTTGCCCATCCTGAACGGCCAGAATACCCTATGATCTCGCCCTTTTTGACCTTAGCACCTAATTTGGCAGTTATTCTCTTGAAATGCCAATATTGAGATATTCCCCATTTGTGCTTTATGTTTATTCCCAATCCGTCTGCGTCTGGTGTGTTGTCTGCATAAACTATTTCACCATCATCACATGCCAATATTGCCGTATTCATGGGCGTAGCGTAGTCTATGCCGTTGTGAGGATACCCCGCAATTTTGATATACCATGCATACCTTGCTCCAAAGTGTTGAGTGATCCGAAAGCTCCCGTTGAACGGAAGTCTGATCTTTACATTTTTATTGACAGTCATATTTTTTTATATTCTCGAATAGTACACTATTAAGAGTACCAAACAGACAATGATTAAAAAGAATCCCCGGTAATCAGGTAGTCCCATTTTCAACCTCTTCCTGAATTTCTGCGTCTGTTATTTTTGTTCTAAGTTTTAATATTGCTTCACTGTCGCATTTAAAAAATAAGGAATAAAATCCAGTATCTTTGTCTTTGGTAATTATAATTTTATTGAATTTCTTCTGAAATCGAAGTGCTAATTTTAGATCCTTTTTTTGTAGTCTTTTTTTCTTATCCATGTTATAAAGCGAAATAATGCCAACCCCTGCGTCTTTCCTTAACCCACAATTCTTTTTTAAAATTATCAGGAACTTTTGCATTCTCGATTTGTTTTCTTGTGGATAGAAACGCTGGAATATTTCCTGTTCGACATAATTTTACTTGTACTGCAATTCCACCGCGTTTTTTAAGCCCTATGAGGTCGAACACACCACCAGATTTTGCGGACCTCATTACACTATATCCATGACCTTTTAGAATGTCTCTCGCTTGAATTTCCGCCCTGTATCCTGCTTTGTAGTTTGCTGATGTCATAATAACACTTTTTTCTTAATGTCATATCTTCCCATGAATAGTCTTTTCGTGTCAACAAGCAAATAGGACAGAAGGATAGGCCATTTTGATTATGTGGTTTTTTTAAGTTGATAATTATATGCCAAAATCTACATGTGAATTTCATAAATATAATTATAACCCCACATCTCCCTCGAAGTCATTAAAATACTTTTTGAATCCTATTAGTGCCTTTACCAATTTATCGCTGTTTGTCTGTTTGTTTTTCCATGCCACTATTCCAATTCCGAGTCTATATTGCTCTGGTGGGGGCTTGTAATTAAACACCTTAAAGTCTGGAAAACCACATATTTTCATAAAGCCAGTTAATACTTCTTTGTTAAACAATCCTTTGTGTAATTGCGGAATACACTCTTTGAACTTTTCCTCATAGTCCCCATGCGTTAGTCTGTATGCTTGGTACAGGTTGAATGTTCCCTCGAAGGGAAATACTGCTTTTGCTTTTTTGAAATAGAGCTCTGTTATTTTGTCAAAGTCGGGAATACCCAACATTATCAACACGCCATTTTTATTCAATATTCTTTTACATCCCTGTAAAAATAGCGCTTGTTGGTGATTGTATAGATGTTCAAAAAACGAGTGACAGAATATTACACTTACACTATTGCTTTTTATTTTTGATAAGTTCCCGCAGTCCATCACGATATCTACACCTTTTATATTTTGGATGTCGCAATTAATCATTCCTTTGATGGTGTCTTTACCACACCCTAAATGAAGCCTCATGTTCTTTCCTCTCAGAATTGGATCCAATTTAATATTATGTTTTTTTGAGGATAACATAGAATGACCAACTGCTACAGGCCATTCCGTGATCTATCACCCTGAATGGCAAATCTTCCCACTCTTTTAGTTGTTCTATGAAAGAATCGTAATCGTGTTCAAAGTAATGCTTATTAAACGGATTTTCTTTTAGTCCGGGATTATCAAGAACAGGATTTTGTTTTTTGGTAAATCTTATGTCGGGATGTACAAGGGCTACCACTCCACCTTTCTTAACAATTCTCAACCACTCGGTTAATGTTTTCTTTGAATCAGGGAAATGCTCGAAGGAATGAATTGAACATACATAATCAAATTCTCCATCTTTGAAAGGCGTTTTATCTCCTGAACACAAAATGTCTGGTTTTACTGCTTTGTCAATATCACACCTTACTACGTCTTTGTTTATGGTCCTCATTCCACAACCCATATCAACACCTTTTCCAGTAAGCCAAGGCATTAAAGCCTCTGCTTCCATTTTCCACATAACATCACTCTCTGTGTCGTAATAAAGTTGCTTGTCGTTTTTATGCCCTGGTACTACGTTTATCATTTTTTATTTAATCGTTGTAAGTTCCTTTGCGAATTACTTTCTGTTTGATATCGCGTACCTCCCACTGTCTAGGTTGTCCGTGACTTTCCCAATACATCGTATCGCAATTTTTCATCCACGGGTGCAATCCTACATGATTTTCCATAGCGAAAAATAGGTGAATATCAAATCTTTTTATGCCAGTTAGCTTTTGCATTTGTTTACCTGACATTTTCTTCAAATTACCCCCGAAGAAATCAAGATTAAAATACCCATCCATAATTGCTAATTCTTGTGCCATTTCGGCCATGTTTGGATAATCAATCCCAGACACTCGCTTTGCTCCTAAATCGTACGCCCCCCTCATCAGCATTCCGTTACTGCACCCAATATCAAGGACGTTCTTTCCCTCGAAGTCTTTAAATTTGTATGTTTCAAGTCTTGCTTTTGAATTTCTAATCCCCGGATTATTGCCGACAGATTGATACATTCCCGAACAGTGACCATTTGCAAGATTCCTTCTGGCAGTTTCTGCCAATAAATACTTTTTATATTTATTATGGTCTTTTAATTTAGTACCTTGAAAATCAATCATTTTTCCTCCAACATGATTAATTTTATTTTCCCATGCAGACATCCAGTATTGAAATCTAGGATCCCTGACGGGTTCGGGCTTCTCAAATCCAGTTATAAAATCTACAACTTGGGCAGTTTTTCCTTCAACTTCTACTAAATCATAAACACGGGGGCAAAATCCTTTCATCGCTAACAAATTTTGGGCTACCGTACTTTCAAAGATTGAAGATGAAGCACCTGCCCCAGAAAATCCCCAAATCGATTTTGAATTACGAAATACTTTTAAGAACAGATTTTTTCTTCCATAGATTTTTTCTAATTTTGGGGAGTGGTGTACATCGACGTTTGACCCTTTGTTTAATGTTTCATCAAGTTTTATGTCCAGTTTTCTTAATCGTGGTTTTAGTAATTTGTATTCTTTCTTTTCCCATTTGATAAAGTCAGCACCTATTGGGTCTGGCTTTGGTTTCTTGTTTAACCCTTGAGGTTTTTTTAGAAGTACCTGTATCGGACTTTTCTTTACTTTTCCCAATTTTTTTAATAAATAACTCATGGTTTAATTTTCAACTAAAATCTTTAACTTCAAAAGGTCTTTTTTTGCCGTGACCTTCATAATACATAGTATCACAGTTTTTGACCCAATCGGGCCAACCCACCCACATTTCCATAGCAAGGAAAAAATGCACGTTAAATTTCTTAATCCCACTTTGCTTTTGTATGTCTTCATATTTTAATTTCTTTATGTCTGCACCAATAAAGTCAAGATTAAAATACCCGTCCAAGATAGCCATTTCCTGCGATACCTTGACCTCATCAGGCCAGTCAATTCCGACAACCCGCTTTGCTCCTAAATCGTATGCTTCTCTCATCATCATGCCGAGATTACAACCAATATCCAAAACAGTTTTTCCTTCAAATCTTGGAAACTTATATCTTTTCAATCGGTCTTTAGTTTTTCTTTTGGCAATATGATATTCAGTTGATTGATAAAGCTGTCTTTCACTTCTGGGGAATGACGTTTTTGTTTTTGCCTTTTCGACTACTGATTTTTTATATGCTGGAAAATCTTTAAATATAGCCCCCTGAAAATCGACCAGTTTCCCTCCAATTTGATTATATGGTTTTACCACCTCACTATTTTGAAATTGAAAACGAGGATCTGCAATTAAATCGGTTGTTCTTTCGCCCTTTATAAAATCAGTTACTTGTGCCGTTTCCCCATTAACTCTTACTAATTCATACACTCTAGGGGCAAGTCCTTTCATAGCCATTAAATTTTGAACGACCGTACTTTCGAGAATTATTGATTGACCAAATGCACTTTTCAAACCCCAGATGTTTTTTGAGTTTTTAAATATTTTCAAACATAGATTTTTTCTTCCATACAATTCGTCAAGTCCTTTTGCCATTACTACTTCGAGATGTGTACCTTTCGCTTTTCGTTCTATTAGTTCCAGATCTAACTCTCTTAAATCCAAGTCATCCCAAACATACTTTGAACGATGAATCTTTTCGTTTTGTGCCAAGTTAGCCACCATTTTTGCCTTTCTTTGAAGAATACCCATTTTCTATTTTGTTTTCTTTGCTAATTCTGTTTTGTATATTTCTTTTAATCTTTTCTTGATAGGTACTACGCAGTTTTTCCATGAATATTTGCTTCTAATGAATTCACTTGTCTTTAGTGCCTTTGCTTTTTCGTCCTGTATGTTGTCATAGACAAATCGCATTTTTTGTGCAAACTGTGCCATGTTTGGTTCAGCCCATTTTTTATTATCTAAATAAACATACGGGCTTCTTGCCATTACTTCTTTATAATCAACAAAATGAACACCAGGTAACGGCTTCCCCTTTTTGTCCCTTAGAACTTCGTTAGGGGCCCCATATCCAGTGGTTACAACTGGAAGTCCACAAGCTAATGCTTCAAATACAGGAAGTCCCCACGCTTCACCTCTAGTCGGTAGAACAAAACAATCTGCCATTGTATATAGAGAGGGCAATTTATAAGCAGGTAATACATCCTCTTTTACATATACTTTTGCAGATTTCTCGTCTGATGGAATATCTTTTATTTCTTCTTTTATTCCTTTATTTAATCCCAAATCCATTGTCTTTAATATCAAACAAACGTCCTCGCCTTTTCTAAACTCGGATTGAAACGCAGTTATCATGTTTCGTAAATTCTTGCGAGGGAACCACGCGGCGTTTATGAGAAACTTGAATGTTTCTTTTGCGTCTGTTGTCATAGGGGCATATTCTGGATGGAAATAATCGGGATCTATTCCTTGAGGAATTATATAAATAGGAACATTAACCCCACCTTTAACGAATTTCTTTCTATCCCACTCAGTCGGGACCCACAATTCATCTGCCATATTACAATAATTGACCCAAGTTTCGGGCATTTCTGTTGCTTCAAATTCCGTAAATCCTATTTTGTATACTCCTGAATTTTTAATAATATATGGTGCTTGTCCCCATGTTATTTGTGGCATATGCATATCTCCTCGTTCTGCAAATAACGCATTAACCACTTCGTCTTCTGTCGGTTCTACATTTTCCAAAACTGTATCTAGTGGCTCGAAGTATGTTTTTACTCCCGTGTCATGTAATGCTCTTATGTAATTTCTGGCAACACCTGCGAAACTGCTTGGGCCTGTAACTTTTGCAGTAAACAAGGTCGGATATTTATAATATGTGTTGAGAGTTCCTCCCCACCTCTTTTTGAATTCTTCCGATTTCAAAACGAAGTCTCGACTAAATTTCTGTACCTTTTTTTCTCCTCTGGGTTTTCCCTGATAAGTAACTGCCAGTTTGTCAGTTGAATATATCTTAAATCCATTTGCTTGTGCTTGAAGGCAATAGTTTGCGTCCTCGAAAACGTCACTTCCTAATGTTTCGGGAATTCCTAATTTCTTTATTAGCTTTTTACTAATCAGTGCACAATACATCGGGACCATATGCACTTGTCTTGTTCCGGGATATTGACCGTAATATTCTTCTCCCATTCCATAAGATAGGGGAGTGTGGAAATGAGGAGCAAAAAACCCACCATGAAAATAGATCTTCTTTTCTACATCGAGAATAAGAACGGAAAGAACACCTAATTTGTCTAAATTTTTTGAAGCCCTATAAATAGAATCTATCCAACCACTGAGATGTCCCACTACGTCTTTGTGGACAACGATAACATCTCCCGACTCAAGTTTAATTTGTTTAAGCATTTGTTTTTAACACTTGGCGAGCATAAGGACTCTGACCAAGCACACGCTACATTTATTGTGGATCTGGAAGAGCCACGTAAATATACGTACCTGTGTCCTCATCAAAATGATCCTGCACAAAGAAGCGCATGAATCTATTGAACCCCGACATGTTAGTACCTTCAGCGTATGTGTTCCACCATGTTTTGTTTGCGGCCGCGGTGTAGTCACCCTTTGTGAAGTACAACACTCCCCATGCCATTGTCTCCCTTATACCAACTTGGTACGCGGACTTAGGATTGTAGGGGATTACCCTCATCCTAGCATAGTTCAAACCTTTCCAGGCGGAATATACGATGGTGTGCCAAAGTGAACCTCTCGCATCAAGCGAGAAAAGCGGTCCAGTTAACCTAGCCATAGATATTTTTCCTTTCTAACCCTGATTATTTAAAGTACAGTGATCGAAGTTCAGGGACATTTCGTCACTCCTTATAATATAATTATTATTTCATCCTTGTCAATTATTCAAGTTGAATTTTGCCCCCAGTTTCGAGCAATAAATAATCTCCGTCCTCTTTTAGTAAGAAATCTGCAACAGGGGGAGGGGGTGGAATAATTCCCTCTCCGTTCATGTGAATAAAATAATGATATCCTGTTCCAATATACTTAACTGCTTCCGCCGCATTTTCCCATAACGCCTTGCTTTCGTCAGTTAGTGCTTGCCATGCCGACACCAACCCCCGAATAATTCCCCTTTGATAAACTTGCGATTCTGAGGCTACAAACGGGTTTTTATCCCCCGGTTTGTGATATTTGTAAACTATATTTTGCCCTTTTTTCCCTTGAAAGGTAATAGTTTTTTTAAGCGATTTTGTGGCTTTTAGTGAAAATAATCCCCCCGTTACTTTTGGCATATACTTCTATTTTACTTTAGATTTTTTTCATTGTCTAAAACCACGGCAACGTCTTACTTCTTTTCCCTTTCCTCCTCGACCTTTGCCCACGCTTTTTGCAAAGTCTTGTCTTCATATGTCCACTTGAATTTTCCAGGTTTTAGAAAATCTAATAGTTCCCTTATTTCCTTAACCTCTTTTGTATTTTCCAAAACGTGGATACCAGTCAAATTTTCTAAAACATCAATATACCCTTTCGCTTTACAAAACCCTCTTAGCTTTCCAAACTTTTGATGTGAGGTTATCAATTTCTCCCTATGTTCAGGAGTCATGTTTTTAAGAACGTCTGCAAAAGTTTCAAACCCTGTTTTTGGTTCACTCATCCTCTGGGTTTTTTATATTTTTCTTCTCCGGGCTTTCCCCCCCATTTCTTAATATAATAAGCCTCATTATTTGAATAACCGATATTCAACTTTTCTTTTACATTTGGTGTGGATTTTAAGGTCCGTGATCCAAAATGAAAATAAATAGATCTGCTAGTTTTTATTGCTCTATATCCCGCGAGGTTTATTCTGTGGTGAAAGTCGTTATCTTCAAAATAAGCCGGGAAAAACTTCTCATCAAAAAAGCCAACTTTATCAAGCGTTTCTTTTTTTAACATAAAGCAGGAAAAGTCGGGAGCCTCAACTAACTCTAATTTCTTTGGTGGTTTTGTCTTTAATATGTCTGAGGGGGTACTTACCCTACCTGCATAATCCGTAGCACTCGTTAAAACAGCTCTAGGGAGGTTAATAGCCTCAATTAGTCTGTCTATAGTTGTTGGATGAAGCAAAACATCGTTATTTGGTATCAAAAAGTATTTTGCGTCAAACATCGTTATTGCTTGGCGCATTCCTAAATTCCAAGCAAAAGAAACACCCTTGTTTTCCTTAAACTGAGTTATAAAATAATTCTTTTTCTTTTTCAATGTCTTCAAGAATTTACTTGTTCCATCAGTCGAACCGTTATTTATTATAAATAGATTAAAGTTATATTTTGATTTTATTGTTGGCAAGAATTGCTTAGTGTATTCCACGCAATTAAGCAAAGGTAATACTATTGCCAAGTCATTTTTCTTTAGTGGTCTCTCCATTGTTTAATCACCCCCCAAAGTTTATATGCCCTTCCGTCTTCGCTGTAATGCCAACTTTTAGCATTCACCGCAACAGATGGTCGGATCTTCAAACTTTTATATATTTGTAAAAGCAAGTATTCATCATCCATAGTATGTCTGTTTGGAATTACTGCTGGTCCTGTGTATCCCGTATAATCCACCCGTTCAAATATTCCTCTCGCTACTAATAGTGTCCCACCACTTATCCCGTCAACTGTGGGGATCCCTTTTAGTTCGCTTCGTTTTAGCCAGACTCTTTCAAGAGTTTTTCTGTCTTTGTAATTGTGTCCAATACAATGATTTGCATTCCCACGCGCCGCGTGCAGTCCTCCCACAAGTGGTTTCTTTACTGCCAGTAGCTTTTGAATAATGTCCACGTCTGGCTCTACGTCTAAATCCAAAAAGAACACCCAATCAGCTTTTCTTTTTCTCGCTATCTCTATTCCAATTTGTCGGCCTTGCGCCGCTCTTTCTTCTCCTGTTTCTAATCTGTTTAATTCGGGATATTGCTTCTCATCAATGAAAGCAATATCTTTGTTTTTATGTGTGAGAGATTTGTAATACTTGGGGTACATAAACCTGCAATATTTTTTGTGATGAGTGTACACCTGAACAACTAACACCATGTCTGAATCTTTTCTTAATTTAATTTCTTTCGTCATTTTTTTAAACTTTCCCACAATTCCTTTAAGTCTATTGCTGTACGTTTAGTTATTGTATTTTTATGTAGCGTTAAGTATGACCAGATTAACGGATGTCTATACGCCACATATGTTTGAAACTTTTTCGGATTATCATGTGCCCACCTATGACAGATTGTACAAAGACACATTATATTCTTTTCGTCAAAACGCAAAGTCTTATTTTTTCGAGTAATAATATGTGCTGGATCCATTGGCACATTTACTAAAAGACATTTCTGACATTTTCCTATTGCCTTTATTTTTCTACTTAAATATGCGTCTATTTTGTCTGTATAGTATTTCTTGGTTCCTACTTTCATTTTATCTATAAAACCCTAGTGTCTTCAATATGGTTTCTAATCTCTTGGCGTATGTGTGTTCGAGGTGTACATAATCTGCTCCTGATTTCGCGATAGACTCTCGCTCTTTATCATTCTTTAAATAGTATTCTATTTTTTCGTCCAAGTCTTTCCATTCCTTGAATGATACGTAATGTTCACCATCTTTCAACACATCATCTTGTCCGTCTACTTTGTCGGTCAAAAGAAGTCTTCCAGTAGAAATTGCTTCAAACACTCGCATATTCATATCATTATCCATTGAACAATTGAATAGGATTTTACACTTAGAAAGTTTCCGGGAATATGCTTCCCCTGGGTCACTTGTCGAACGAAGCAGTTTATACTTTTTTCCTATTTTGTCTAGTAGCCCTCGTCTTCGGGGGTAAGTGTCATTTCCCAAAAATCCTACATCATATTCTACTTTTTCGTCTTCGTATAATTTATGCAACTTGGGGTAACACGCTAGGGGAAGCCATGTTGTTTTATTTTTAGGGTAGAGTGGTAAATAACCTTTTTGAGTTACAAAAACGTGATCCACTTCTTGATATTTATCAACACACGTCCCCCTGTGAATATGATTGTCTATTTCCCATAGACAAGATTTTCTTCCGGGATAATGAATCAATTTCGCGGCGGGTTCAACATTTATAAAGAGGTCTGCACAAGGAATTCTATTTTCCCCAATACGAAAAACGCCAAGGCTCTTGTCTTCTCTCAACACCATTTCCAAGTACGAAGCAGTTGTAAATGGGTAATATTGATATAAGTAATTTATTAAAATACGCATATTAGTTTCGCTCTCCCAATCTCTCCTAATTACTTACGATTTCTTTTCCTTTTTTTTGGAAGAAGTTTTCTTTTCCTTTTTTTCTTTCTTCACTCCTGGCTTTTTTCTTTTTGGTTTCCCAACAAATTTACCAAGACCGCAGTGTGGGCACTTAGCCCATCCATCAGCCCCCGGCGGATTCGTTGTATGTCTACATCTCTTACATTTCATATTTACCTCCTTTCTCTTTTCTTCACTACACTTTCAAAACACTTTTAAGTTTTTTGAGATCTTTTTCTAATTCAGGAACTCTCTTTTTAAGTTTTGTAATTTTTTCTTTCATAACGTTAATTTCTTCTTGTTTTTGTTTGAGGGTGTATGTTCTTTCAACTTTATGAACTACGTTTTCCGTTTCAACAATCCTTCGTTGAGAGAGTGGAGTATCTTTGCTTTTTTTTTCGGCCCATTTAATTTTTTTCGTCATATCGTTTCACCTCCTCATTTCATAGTACACACTTTTTGTCTATTTTACTATTTTTCAATTTATACATTACTTACTCCCGCCAATTTCTTAATACTTGCATTGGCAACCTCTATTACTTTTTTAATACTCAATTGAACAACCCCGACAAACTTTTTAATATTTGATAGACGTACTTGTTTAAAACTCGCAACCACCAAAGCCCAATCGTCAGAATCTTGAGTCCAAGACATAGGAACTGCACTTGTTGGTATTTGTAAGTTATATTGTGCACCAACTGATTCATTTCCTGTGTCATTTTGGAATAGCAATACTCTATTGTTTCCATCTGGAACATCTCTAAATCCTGAGAACAAAGAATCAACTGTCACGGATCCTTTTTCTGATGGAGTAACTGAAACAGAAGGGTTTGCACTTACTGCACCATTTTGATTTGTAACATCAAATTCAGAGGTATATCCAGCTTGTGCTTTATATGATGAAGCAATAATATTTACTTCATCTGTATCATCATTGGGAACGCTAATTTCCAAAAGAGATTCTGTTGTTGGTTCTAATAAATACCAAAGTTCAGAATACCCCTCATCACCAGAACTTTGAGGAGATCCCGCAATAGTTAGAGGTGTTCCTCCATAAGTGGGAGATCCACCAGTTCTAGGTCCACCTTTTGTTGTTATGCTTAAAATTAAAAGTGTTGCACCCGCTCCACATGTATAGTCTAAAACCCTCGGATTTACACTTGATTCTATGTCTTGTGCTTTTGTATCAAATGTATATTCAGGAGCGGGAGTATATGAAACTTCTAAATAAACGGCTTCAGCTTGAGATTTGTTGTAATCAACAACTAGGACCCAATTAGTTCCGAAACCATATTGGTCTATTATTCCAAAACGAATATCTCCTGAAGCCCAGCCAGTTCTTGATATAATTTCTTGAACAATATTTGTAATTCCCAAGACAAAAGCACCTGTGGCAGTAGGACTCCATGCAAGATTAGCCGTGGTTTTTGTAATATCACTTGGGAGGTTATTATTTGACCAGGCGGAAGCATTGTCCACATTATCACCATAAATTTTTAGTTGTGGAACCCCAACTATTCCCTGGACAATACCTTTTAATTCTGCCTTATCTATCGTAGCCCCTTGTGGTATCCCAAGTGCTTGATATCTTAATCCACCATTATATATAGAACTAGCGAAACTTCTATAACCAGCGACCCAACGAGTATATATTCCTGTTATTGGACGCCAGAAATCCCCATCTGCTTCCCACCCATCATCATTATTTGCTATTATTTGTTCACTTGTTTGCGCGTCAATAACAACTGGATACACTACATTGTCGGTCCAGGTTTTGACTCTGCTTTTATTGTCAGCTATTTCTCCTATTTTTCCAGTCCATATTTCTTCATAGAAAAACTCTTTTTTATTCTTTACAACTTTTTCATCAAGAACCTTGTAATTAATTTGTAATGCTTGTTTCTTCTCATCTATTCCTCTTGTCTGTCTTTTGAATGACGCTTTTGCTCCAACATCTTCGGATATTTTCCATTTGAATTTACGGGGGGCTGTTGAATTTGCTAGTCTTTTAAATATTTCAATTCCTAGGGATTTTAGAATAAGTTTCATGTCAACCCCGTCTGCTACGTTATCCCACCAAAAGACATTTCCCTCGATTCTTACCGCAAACCTTTTGTTGTCTATAGCTTGGCCTCCAACTTCTACAAGTTCTACATCAACCCTGCCTCCTTTTTTTGAAACATAAGAATACCCAACTTTGTCGGTATATATTTCTATGTCATATGGAGCTTTTCTAACTACTTTTTTTCCGTTTTCTTCCCTTATCCTTAAATCTATGTCTTCTATTTTTCCCCCTTTTTCATAATGAATTCTTCCTATACTTGTAACCGCTTTGTGTTTTCTATTTTCGAGGAAAAAGTGTTTAGAGGTAAGAGTTCTTCTGAATATTAACTCATCTTCAATTCTTAGTCCTTCGGGAACTAAATTCATTCCTGGTTTAATTAAACGCTCATCCATTAAAGTACCCCTTTCGTTAAGTTTTCTTCTTTATATCTAACATGTTTTGAGTCCACTACTTTTGCACATTTTGCGGGTTTAATAGGCCATCCCGCCATCTCAAGAATTTGAAAATGTTTTAGCGGATTTTTTATTACTTCCCTAAACCAAAAGACGTGGCAACTTTTTACATCTTTTCTGTTTTTTATTCTTACTACACATTTATCAAGAGTTTCATTTAATTTTTTTATTTGTTGTTCTGGTAGTTGCCTTCCAAAAAAAGCATTATAACTTTGCCGTATTTCTTCTGGATCTCTTCTCATAAACACGACCCTTATACCATGAGGCATTACTTCAAAGCTTTTTCCTACACCAGTAGGTCTTTTGTTTTCCATATTTAACGCTTTAAGCAACTTGCCTTCGTATTTTTTAGGGAACCCGGGTTTTAGATAATTTTCGCGGGTGAGTTCATAAAGTCCCCCTATATTCGGGTTATAATCCTTGTCTGCATATCTGTCTTTCATTTTATTTCTTGCTTTTTGGGATACAGTTTTCATTCCCCCTTTGTCAAGTGCTTTCATCATCATAGAAGTACCTGTACGCATAAAGCCTGAAACTACATATACTGTTTTATCTTTCTTTTTAAACATGTTCAACTTGTACCAATTCTGGTTTGAAGTATAAAATATCAGAAGCTAAAGCAACTCCTAGTATTTGTATTACTTCGTCAGTTGCAGAAGGTGCAGTTTGAGTCATAGCCCCTGTTGTTGTTGAAAGATAAACAATTCCTCCAACTGTCCAACCGGGAGCCATTGTATCGAGATGAATTACGCCATGCAATAATAATATACCAGAAGCGTCTTGAGCAATCGCGGCGGTTGCAATAACAATACCAGAAGCTGTCGCAATAACCGAAGCGTCTGCTTTTGCCACATCTCCGTCCGACTTAATATATCCTACTTCTCCTAGTGCTAATGCAACATCAGCACTTAGAGATATTGTTATTCCTGTAAAATTATCAGCAGAAGGTGTGGCAGATTGTTGTATTTTTTTATTTAGTAATGTTTCTTCGTCCCCTACAAAAGATAAGTCAGAATCTTCTATTGCTTTTGGAGTAGCAAATTTTACATCATCTGTTCCAGTGTTTATTTCCGCCCCTGTTGCTTTTACAGGTATTACTTGATCCCCTGTATTTTCCCCTGATGTGAGAGCAAGTAGAGAGATGTCTGCGTCTGTAACAAAGTTTTTATCCACTCCCTCTGTAATGTCTGTGGTGTCATCATCATTCTTATTAAATAAATTTTCTCGTACAATTGCATAGGTAATACTTTTAGTTTCTTCGGGTCCCGCGGAGATATCTACTATTACCATTAAGTCACCGACTGCGGGACTTGCTAATGGGGTTAATGCGGATATTTTTTGATCAGCCATGTTTTAATTCCCTATCATAAAAGTATACCATCTCCAGTTTCAAGTAAAATTCTATCTCCCGTTTCCAAAAGCAAAACTCCAAGAGCGGGAGGATAATTTGCATTCAAATATAGCCTCAAATATCTGTTGTATCCCGACATATATTTTGGTGTTATTTTAGAATTGTAAAACTGTTTTGTTGGAACATCGAACCCCTGCCAATTCGTCACTGCGTCACTCAAAACTTGCCTCCATGCTTGTTGTAATGCAGTTTGAGGGTTTGTTGGGACGTAATATTTAGTAACTACTTTGTACGTTTTATATTCTTTGTGAATCCACCACTGCCCAATTCGTCCACGTACTGTTAATCCTATGCAGGGATATATTGAAGCATAATCCATGTTTTAATTCTAACATCATTATTTCTACACTACTTTGTTATCTGTCAATTTCAAACAAAAAGTCAATCATATACATTTGTCTTAAATCTGCCCCAACATCAGAGAAAAGATAGTAAGAAAAAGTTTTGTCGTTTGTATCAGTTGGTAAATTTGCTTCTGCGGTATATTCCAAAACTCCATTAACATAGAAATATAATTTCTCCGCGGTAGTGTCATAAAAGGCTCGATATACGTTTAAATCTGTTATGGTAATTCCTGTAATTTGTTCAGTATATTGAGCACCACCTTTTGTCCAATACGCATAGAGAAGCGCGTCATGTATGTAGAAGCCAAACGAATCATCTTTCGCCGCGGAAGGTTCTGCCCCAGCGACAATGTATGCTTCTTGTGCTGTGTCCTGCATAAACACAACAGTCGTTTGAAAGAATGGGTTTTTTGAAAAATCAAGTTTTACGGGGGCCGCGGGAAATGGAGTATATAATCTCGCCCAATCATCAGGAGGGTTAGTTTTAATCGAGGTGTTATTTATTCCTCCCGATGTTTCTCCATGTAATGACCAATTCTCAATACTTTCAAAACAACTTACACCAACTATCTTATTTATTGGTAATTTTCTCATCCCCACGCTTCCGTCAACATGATCTAACTCTTCTACTTGGCGGTGTGCTCCAAGTGAATATTCAGTTGCCATATGCGCGTTTGGGTCTTGTTGATGGCCCGAAACATAATCTTCTATTGCTTGCTCAATACGAATCACATCATCGGCACTTTTTGCTAAATTTCCCCAGCATATTATTGGCATATATTTTTTATTTTAGTTTATTCTTCATCAACTCCTATTAAACTTGCATTAAATACTACGTGTCCCAAAGTAAGTGTTTTTGACGCAACACCACCAGTTGTCCGTTGAACTCTCATATCAATTTCGTCCTCTTCTTCAAGCAACACTAATATTGTTACGCTTGTCGAAATTTCTTTTCCCCCTGGTGCTGTTGTTTGGTGTATTAAGTGTGTGTCTTCTTCTATTAACCCACCATTTTTAAATATCGTTGTATCCCAACTGTCCCCGGTTGCAGAAGAAACAGAAATACTTAGCGAAAGTTGGTATATTCCAGTTTTTAGTATTGTTATCTTTTGATCCTCAATACTTACGGTCATTAATTTACTCAAACTTATCGTATTAAATCCTTCAAATTTGTACCATGTGTCTTGTGCTTCCGCCACAAGATTAATACCCTCTCCGTGATAATTAAGTTCCCCATATGGTATGTTTTCTAAAATGGTATCTACGAGATATTCCAAGCAACCCTCACTCATAAAGTAATGATACCCTGTTCCCACAAACTTTGCTTGTTTCGCTTTTTCGTTCCATTCTGCTTTTTCTTCATCGGTAAATTTTTTCCATTCTGCAACTAAACACCCAAAAATAGCCCTCTGAATCTTTTGGCATTGTGACGCTTCAAATGGAGTAATTGAGCCTGGTTTCGTGTGTTTATAAACCACGGCCCCGGATTGCCTTTCTTGGTACGTTAACACTTTTTTAATTGTTTTTTGTGCACTCAATGAAAACAAAGGTGCTATGAGTTTTGGCATACTGGTTAAAATCTAAAGCCCGACCATATGTTTTGATTCTTTTGAATCATTGTATATTTAAGTCGGATAAATCGTTTCAAATGTCACTCCCTCTCCTGCGTCTAAAATTTCCCACCATGTTTCTACGTCAACACAATACGGATCATTATTTTTAATTTCTCCACCATAAGTTACCATAATGTTGTCGAACCAGATATCACCCGTCACGTCATTTAAAACCAGCTCTACTTTCCATTGTCCTTTGATTCCTTCTAGTTCAGTAATTGCCAGTTCTTGAGTATCCCATACGTTGTTTAATGGAATTGATATTTCTTGTACCGCTTCTACATTTAGTCCGTTTGTATATCTAGTCCAAGTGAATCTCAATTTTGCGTATGGATCTCCACCATCCGCAGTTAGATCGGTTTTATAACTTATTCCAAAGGTCGCAGGGAAAAATATTCTTCTGCTATTGTATTGAATTATAGACGCAGAATTTGCAGGTGCTTCTATCTTGATGTGTCCAACTAAATATTGATGGTGTATCGAGGGCGTAGCATTTCCCCCTATATCGTTTTTAATTCGATATGCTTTGTCCTGAACAAATAGGTTATATCCTGCTTGTCCTACAATTTCTCCCGCAGATTTCCAGTCTAGTTTTTGTTGTTCTGTAAATCCAGACCACACTTGAGCAATTGCAAACAAATAAGTAATATCTCTCATGTTCTGATCTCTTGCGCGTGGAAAAAATCGAGGTGCTTTACCAACATTACAAAGTACAGAAATATCGTACATTCTCAAAGTACGGTTATATATAACTTCTATTCCGGGAGGAAGTGTAATACCCATTACTAAAGGCATTCCTTATTCTACACTTTTTCTTTGTGGTTCCTGAAAATTAAAGATTCTATTACTTGCGACCCTGTGAAGCCACCCAAAAAGGCGGTAAGAGGTTGTCCGTCAATTGCTAGTCCCGCAAACGCTCCTACAATTATCCCTCCTAAAAAGCCCAAGAGAATATTTCCATCCTTTATTTTTGGTAAGCGTAATTTGTTGTCTTTTAAAACGTCCTTTACTAACGCTCCACATGCTCCTGCGAGTAAGAATATTACTGGATTCATTAAAATTAATTGTACACCATCCGAAAACAATTTGTAAACACCATTGAACGAGACCGGGTCTTGGAGAGGACCAGTCCAGAAACACCTATTAATGTAACATCTGCCGAGGGAAAAGAATGAAAAACATCTTAATAAAAACTATGTTTATTCAAAGGGGTACACCTTCTAACATCACCTCCTCACCTCAAGAGAGCGATTCTACAAACAACACACACACCTAAAGAGGGGATTAACCATCTGTTCAAGACTAAAGGGCTTTCCACAGCAAATCAAAGTAACGTCTATACTCTTTTGCTACAGCCCTACTTTCAATTAAAGCTGATGTTTCCACATTCACAGTAACAGATCTATTTGAAAGGTTGTGGGATCCCAAGATAACCGAATCATCATCAAAAACCCACAACTTCGCATGAGTAATGGGGAAAGTGCGTCCCAACTTAACCTCTATACCAGACTCACCTAAGAAGCGTTGTGCCGTCATGTTAATGGCGGTAAGATGTTGTCCACGCCCTTCCTTACTCAAGAGGACACGAATCTTTGTACCCGTATTAGCCTTGCCTAAAACAGTTCGATTCAACTTCTGGATCTGAGAGCGGGGGTTGCCAGGGTAAAAGTTCCACTGGTACTGAATAACATCAATCGAGTACTTGGCGGAAGAGACCTTTTCCAACAACTTAATGATATAGGACTGTCCGGGGAGAGGGGTTACCAGTGCTTTCGCTTGTTCAACTAAAAGGCGCGTCCCGAAAGTGGTTGTTTTCATAATCGCACTTTTAATAGTACAGGAAAAGGAGAGGGGAGGTGTTCCAACACCATATAACACCTAGTTAAAAGAGGGCGATTAAGAAGAGGGGGGGACAACAAGAAAGAGAGAGGAGCACCCCTTAAAAGAGGGGGGTCACCATTTCAATGAAAGAAGAACACCACCGTTTGAAAAAGGGGTCACCATTTCAAAGAGAGAGGAGCATAACCGTTTGAAAAAGGGGTCACCACTATTAAACAGAAAGAAGAGAAGGGGGGGACAACTTTAAAAAGAAAAGAGAGAAAACAACCATTCAGGCACAACTTAAAAAAAGGAGGTTCACTTTTACCCGAAAACACCGCATTAAACAGACTCTAAGGGGTGTTAAAAGACATAAGACACATATACCACCTCTTTAAAAGAGAGCGTCTTAGAAAAGCGGTATCTCACAACAACAACCGAAAAGGGAGCGATTGAAAAAAGACGAACACCCGACGGGCTTCGCCCGCCGTTGGCGGGCTCAGATTATCTATAACAACCTTTCAACTATTCGACACCCCCGGAAAGACAGGTTCTAAAGAACCGCTCTTTCCTTTTAGCTAAAGAGCTAAAAGGGTCGTTTCTAAAAAAGAAACGTGTCGAACAGCTAAAAGCTATGACCAGAAAACCCCATGTTAAAACAATCTTTATTGTCCGCCACCGCTAGGAAATAAGGTCTTTAAAGACCACATTTCCCTTTTAACCGTTCGATTAAAAGGCTCGTTTTCAAAAGGAAAACGTGACGGACAACAAAAAGCTATGAAGCTACCCCCCCAACTCGCTTCGCTCGTTGGAAAACTAATTCAAAACAGAAGAAGACGGGCTTCGCCCGCCGTTGGCGGGCTCAGATTATTGGTAGCAATACCTAGTCGCAATTTCTCGCAGTGCCTGTCCTCGAAACAGCGACAGCATAGAATCGCTCAATTCCCCCCTAGTTTTTCCCCCTCTTAGACACCCCCTTTCCTTACCCTCCTTTCTCAAATGAGTGCTAGTTAGAAAGAGGGGGAAAACCAATGGGGGATCTTCGCTAAAAAAGAGAAGCACATTTTATAGTCTCTTTTTTTTTCTTAAATGCTAAATACGGCGGGGGCGTGGCCCCAATTTCCCCACCCCCGCCTCCCGATTCCGTTGCGTTCCCTTGTACTACTCGATTTCTATTACTTCTCTTTTTACTCTCTGCTAAATTCGAAAACAGCCCACAAACTTCCAAGCCTCAACCTGACGGTTTCGGAACGGAATTTGTTAGGGGCAATTTCTGTCCCTATCTTACCCACCCACCCTTTCTATTTGTGCCATCCGCCCTAGACAGCCAGTGTGTGAGGACTCGCTATGGCTCGTCTTGCTCTATGTTCGCTTTTTTCTTCTTTCCTTTGTTTGCGCGTCCCTATGTTTTTCCTTTTTCTCTTTCTATTACACTGGTCAGTTAGGGCACTCAATTACACTCGCCACGAGTTTTGCGCTATTTCAAGTAGTGCTCGTGGCTCGCTGACCCGTGGCATTATTGTACCCCTACTTGCCTACTTCATTTGGTTCTGGCTCGGATGTCATAGGTCGCTATTTTTGCGTGGGTACACGCAAAAAAATGCTCCTTTTAGTCATTTAGCTTTGCATGGCGGGCCAGTTGAGATGGCACAAAAAAAACACTTGTGATCCGGGGAAATTTCTCGAACACGAAATACTGCCATTGGCATTCCCGGGAAAAAATACTCTTGGTGGTCCGGATTAATTTCTCGAACACGAGATACTGCAATTGAATCCTAGCCCTTTCTTACCACTGCCTACCGTCCGGCAATTTCAACGGATTTTTGTTTGCAAACTTATTTCTCACATACTGATTTATATAACTGATATACCCTGACAACATATTCCTCTTTGCCGACAAATACGAAGTAGGAGCAAATGCCCCGTCTGTTCTGAAATAAACATAATCCCATTGATGTTCAAAGGGATCATCAAACGTGCCAAATTCAGCAAGAGTGTCATTTCCCTGAATATTATTTATAGTAGCTGTAAGTCTTAAAACCCCATCAACATACGCCTTACAGATTGAATCTTTAACTATAAAACGATAAACATGGAAACCATCAGTAGTATCCATTTCATATTCGACGGGAGCAACGACCCCTTCATTTATCATTATTTTGTCTTTTCTTAGATAAAGATATGCCCAAGGTTCACCAGCACCAAACTCAACCCCCAGAATACAACCATACCCACTTACTTCATCAGAAGTTATGACTTTTATTTTGGCTTCAATTGTAAAACCTGTAATGTTTGAAATATCCGCATTGAATAATTCATACCACCCACCAGTCCCGCTTGGTTTTTCTATTGTAAGTATTCCCTTTGATACTGATTCATTATGAGTACCAATCAATGACCACGCAGGTGTAGCGTCTTCTGGTAATTCGTTAGCTTCGTAACTATATTGTTTTGGCATAGAATCTATTACTTTACAAAATCATTCCATTCTTGTTTTTGTTCATTAGTTAGTTGTTGCCAACTGCTTACTGCTTCGGTCATGTACACCCTCGCATTAAGTTGTTTTGGATGAAGTGTGAACGGTCCTCTGTCACCAGGCTTATGTTTTTTACTCACTACTGCATTTCCTTTTGAAGTTCTAAACTCCAACACTTTCCCCATTACCTTTTTCGCTTGTAAGCTAAACAGTGGACCCGTTACTATTGGCATTTCATTTTTAATCATACCACTTTTTTTTCTATTCCATTTCGCCGAAAAATTCTTAAATTGCCGAAATTAAATACCACAAAAGAAGAGGGAACCCTCCTGCCCAGAAGATTCCCCCACGTACTCCTCTCCCCCCTTAAACCCCCCTCCCAAGAGAAGTCAACCTAAGAGGGAATAGTCTCTCTTTTCTTATTAGTTATTTTCCTTCCGAACGTTACTACGTTTGCCAGTCACCGTACTTTTTTTTAGTCGCTTCCCGGTTGTTACCTATACCACGACTTTATAGATTACTCTTCTTAATCTTTTTTATATGTTTGTTTTTTATATCTATTAACTGCATTATTCTGTTTGTAAGGTCTTGGTCTTTTCGTATTTCCCTTGTAATGTCTGTAAAAGTAATTTGTCCTGAGTATCCCATCGTTTCCATATTTTTTGTAATGTCACCCTCTAATTCCATAAGTGCAATAATCTTCCACATGTTCTTTGATGTTATCTTCTTTTTTTTTGCTGTCATGTTTTATGTTTTTGTTTTCTTTTTTATTTCGTCCTCAGAGTCTATACAATTCAAATGCTTCATCAGTGCAGGGTACTACTCTTTTGACATTGTGTTTGCTTATGATTTTATCTCCGCTTAATCTTATTGACTCTTTTGTTCTATTTGCAAAATGACAATAAACTGCCCAATCTCCCCTTTCCCCCTTTACTGCAACCCATCTTAATAATTTGCCACTATTAGTCATATTTATTCCCGCTGGATCGTCATGCATAACGCCTGACGCAAATATTCCAGCTTTCGTTTCTTTTAGACTTTTTAATGTTAGTTCGTTATTTTCCTCCATTTTTATGTTGGTAATTTTATTTTCAATTGTTCTGGTTTAGGTTCCCTTATTTCGTTGTTCCACCATGCTTCGTCTTCCTGTGCTTCGCGTAGCCTTTTTCTATTTCCATATCCCCCCATGTGTTTTTTGTTATTATGTGTTGGTTGCTCTCCTTTTACTATTTGGTTTTTTATTTCCTTTTGCATATTTCATTTTATTTCCCTTGTACTATAGTTTCCAGGGGATCCTAGGATTTAGCCTCGAAATCAGGTCCTCGAACAGCTGTTATGCCATACCCTGTAATTCGTCTTTATTCTCGGCAATATTTTTAATATATTTCCACTTGTCTTCATAAGCATTCGTTGCAAACCATGCTCTGTTGTCCTTTTGGATTTCCACACGGACAAGTTTCTTTTTCCATTTGTATTTCCGTCTGTGACTTTATTTTACAATTACAGCCTTTGTACGCACACGATAACCCTTTGTGTTTGTATACCTTGTCTGGAATATGTGCACTCATTAAATGCTTACAGCTATCACAGACAAGTTTCTTACTCTTTTTTTGTTTGTCTAAGTTTCTTTGTTTTTTAAGTAGGGAAAGATACAGGTCTGCGAGGTTATTCAGAAACCCTTTCATAGCTGTAGGTTGTTTTAGGTCTTGATGTCTGTATATTTTTACAATATTGAAGATTTTCCTTTTTAGGATTTCTTTTCTTTTGTCGGGCAGTTTTTTTACCATAGAATTATTTTTTCTTTCCACTTTCAAAACAATCTGTCATTACAGCGCTTCCGTCCATTATTCTTCCTACCCATTTTTCAGATGAACCTATTGCACCCCACACTGGTAATTGATAAACCTTTGTTCCTTTGTCAGTTGTATACGCCACATGGCATTTCAATTGTCCTGAGAGCCACCCTCCCCATGCAAACATATAACTAACAACAATTAATGATATTAATTTCTTCATATATTTTCACCTCAATTTCTCTATTGCTTCCACCTCGTAGTTTTCACACCTGACAACCACATCCCCCTTTAAATATTCGTTGATTGTGAATTCACTACATGGTGTAAATAAAATAGTGCGAATAAGTATGTAAAATAAGCAAATAACAATTATTCCAAAAAGTCCTACTACTATATCCCCAAGTGTTTCTTTATTCATGGTTATCCCCGTCTGATGGTCCTGACTCTTCCGGGACATCTTCCTCTTCTATGGTTTGTGCTTTTGATTCGAGGCCGTGAGCGAGTTCGTAAAGTTCCATAAGTTTAGACGCTCGGTTTTCCTTTTCTATTTTTCTAACTACGGGGATCCACCACTTCCCGTCTTTATTTTCAAGCATTTTATTTTCGATAGTTAATTTTAGTGAATACATCGGTCTTTTCATTGACTTGGTTGCGGTGAATAATCCCGAAAGTGTATAAAGAGAGCTGGATCTAAAAACCATAGCAAAAAGGGAATTATCATCTGCCATCGCTCCTATGGCTCTATACTGTGGAAGTTTCCCTAACTCGGGTTTTCTTTTATTTACCCATGTACCTTTCTCCGCATAGAGGATGTGACATTCAAAAGAATCAAGTATTTTCATTTTCCCATTGTGGAAAAATTGCCCTAGTTTCGGGGTATTTCCCCCTGAGTCTGTGAAGTCTTCTGTTGACGAGCTCTTTTGAATTAACAAAATCATAGGAGGCCGAATATCGGCCGGATCCACTTTAGACATTCCTATATTCTGGTCCCCCTCGAGGGAGGCCACTATGTCTTTTTCTGATGTTGTTTTTGTTATTGCTTTTTTCGTTTTCTTCATACTTTGCTTTCGTATTTTTTAAGTTTCTGTTTTATGTCTTCTGCTATGTCTTTTAGTAATTGCTCTTTCTCTTTGTCTGTTAATGTAAGCCAGTTTAAGTGAAAGAATATGTGCCAGTGTTTAGGGGTGCTTGGGATTTTAGCTACCTTTTTTCGTATAGTTTCAAGGTCATCATCAAGAAATATAATTGCATTTTTATTTCCCCCTGACTTGCTCATTTTTCCTGAACCGTCTAATGCAGGTATTATCGCTTTTCCTGATATTATACCTTTCATTTTCTCAGGCTCAGATACGGTCAAGTACCCCCCCATTGTTATGTATGTGTGCTTTTGCTTTTTCTTTATTTTTGTTTTGCTTTTTTCTTTTTCTTCGGTGTTATTTTCTTTAGTGAATTTTCAGCACTTAACACGTCCCCCTTATTCACTAACATCTTACCAGCTTTTGCAAAGCTAATTTCCATAAAAAACCTTGAATCCCACAGTCTTTTTTTAATAGTACCGTAGGTTTCCCTTGCTATGTAATTTGTTTTAGGTTGTGAATTTAATTTTATTATTGTTGGCATATTATCACCTCTTTTTAATTGTTTACTGGCTTATCCATCCTTTGACAGCCAAAGCAGAGTGGTTTTTTATATACTCTCATACTGTGCTCTAATTGTCTTTCCGTAATTTCTGTTGTACATCCTTTGCACTTTCTCCCTGAAAGTTGCGGTTTGTATCTCTTTACTCTTTTTTTTACTCTCTCTGCTTGACTTTCCATATTTTCGTTTGCTATCCGACTGAAATTTGCAAATTGTCTGAAACTGTTTTAAGTCGTGCTACAACAAGGTCCTTTTTTGCTTTTTCAATTTCCTGTTTCTTTCTAAATTTATAGAAAGCGTTTTTACCTTTAGCGTGTAGGATTTTGTGCTCTTCAATTGTCAAAACTTGCAAATTACTTTTCTCGTTATTTTTAGGGTTATGGTCCTTATGGTGTATTACTTGATTCTTAGTTAGTTTTACACCTAGCACTTTTTCGTACCCTGGTCTTTTCATTGTTAATTTTCTTTCAATCTTTGGGTGTATTTTGCTTTTGCCCAGATATTACAAGTAAATCCGAAGCTATTATTACAATACCCATAATTACACTTATTTCTTACATTCCCAATTCCGCAAATTTCCTCTACTTTGCTAAATTCTTCCAGTCTTTCGTTTACTAAATCCACGTCTGTTTTTCTTTTTGCAAATCCTAGTCTAACCGCAGAAACAATAAAGTAAAATATTCCAATAAGTATTAACAATTTTATTAAAGCATTTATTCTTTTCTTCATGGAATATACAATTTCTGTAATGGATAAATGAAACTTGGGTTTTTGATGTTATCAAGGTTAGCTTTATATATAGTCGGCCAGTGTCCACCTTGCCCATAGAATTTCTTTGCGATTTTCCACAAAGAATCACCTATTCTTACACGATAATATCTGCGTTCAAGTGTGGGTGGTGTAGGTTCTGCCACTTTTTCCCCAAAGTAATTAGTTGGGTTTGTCCATCCTCTCATCCCGCTAGGGGAGTCCCCCTGTACCTTAATTCCGAAATGCAAATGTGGTCCAGTTGCCCATCCTGAACGGCCAGAATACCCTATGATCTCGCCCTTTTTGACCTTAGCACCTAAT
>Ga0209976_10000534_pt1 | contig 24639 bp, 14 predicted proteins | sample SumtaG_FD_182806 | JGI IMG/M metagenome (GOLD analysis project Ga0209976, IMG submission 182806) | Deep subsurface microbial communities from Indian Ocean to uncover new lineages of life (NeLLi) - Sumatra_00157 metaG (SPAdes) (version 2) | ecosystem: Environmental > Aquatic > Marine > Oceanic >...
TATCTACTACCCAAGCGACTGGCAGTAAAACACCCCAAATAACCCTCAAAAACCCAAAAACACGCTGAAAATACGCCTTTTTACGCACAAAACGCCCCAAAAACACAAAAAAATTGATTTTTCATGCCATTTTTCGTAATATCTACTTAGCGTTGTTTCGAAAAACTTAAAAAATCAAACCAAAAAGGAACGAGGTGATGAAAAAAACATTCTTCTTAAGCCTTATTGTAATCCTGACAGCCTCTTTGACAACCTCCTACGCCGCTGAAACTCACCGCCAGCTCACAAACAACCGGATAATCGTCAAATTCCATCAAAACCTCACCCACTCAGCACAAAAACAAGCATCCCTCGGCACACCACCAGGCCAAATAAAGCTCTCGCTCCAACTCGACCATATAAACGCCCTATATCGAATGAAAAAAATAAATCCCCTGTTCAAAAAACAAAAGCACCTGCTCGACAGAATATACAAAATACAGTTCGACCTGAAACCTGACCAGCCAATCAACGAAGTCCTAAATGCCTATCGAATCAGCCCGGATGTCGAGTACGCCGAAATAGACCAAATCACCTCCATACACCTGACGCCAAATGACCCCCTCTATCCGGTGCAGTGGCCCCTGAACAATACGGGACAGGACTATCCCACCGCTGGAAGATACAAACTGCCACCCGGAATACCAGACAGCGACATAGACGCACCAGAAGCATGGGATATCATCACTAACGCGCCAAACGTCATCGTTGCCGTAGTCGACACCGGCATCGACTATAACCACAGAGACATTGACGACAACCTCTGGATTAACCTCCCCGAACTAAATGGAACCGAAGGAATCGACGACGACGATAACGGCTACACCGACGACATTTACGGCTATGACTTCTTCAACAATGACCCGGACCCAAACGATGACTATGGCCACGGCACTCACGTCTCCGGAACCATCGCCGCCGAAACAGACAACTCATTCGATATCGCCGGTATCTGTTGGACTGCAAAAATAATGAGTGCAAAAGCCTTCAATGAGGATGGAAACGGCTACCTCTCCGACGCCATCCAGGCAATTTACTACGCAGTCCAAAATAACGCCGACATAATTTCAAACAGCTGGGGAACCATTAGGTACTCCCAGCCCCTCGAAGAGGTGATTGACTATGCGCACAGCCAAGGCAAAATGGTCATTTTCTCCGCCGGAAACGGACACACCAACGAACCTGCTTACCCTGCTGCATATGAACACACCTTTGCAGTCGCCGCTACAGATTCAAACGACGACAGGGCCCCGTTCTCAAACTATGGCGACTGGGTCGACATAGCCGCGCCCGGCCTTGACATACTATCCCTAAGAGCATACGGCACTGACCGCGGCGTTGCATATGACCAATACACCACAATATTATCCGGAACCTCCATGGCCTGCCCACATGTCTCCGGGGCCTGCGCCATGCTGCTCGCCGCAAACCCGCTCCTGACTTCAGAACAAATATATGAAATACTTATGCAAACCGGAGACCCCATCGAACCCGGAATCTGCATCTCAAATGCAAGACTTAATATATACAACGCAATTCTCGCCGTCGTCTCATCAACAGGTAATGTCCGTTTCCAGGATGACTACTACTCCTGTGACAGCCTTATCGAAATATCGCTCGCCGACTATGACCTGAGACAAACAGCTACTCAATCTATAACAATCACCACAAACGGAGGCGATACCGAAACACTCAACCTTGCCGAAACAGATTCCGCCATAGGTATATTCACAGGAAATATCCCCACAGACTCAAACAACCCCGTTCCGGAAGACGGCACCCTACAACTTGAACACGACCAGATTATCACCGCCACATACAACGACGCCGATAACGGCTCCGGAAACCCCGCAGCCGCAACCGACACCGCCCTCACAGACTGCATCCCACCTGAAATATCAAATGTCTACCTCGAAATCACAAACCAGCAACTCATCGCCCACTTCGAAACGGATGAACCTGCAACAGCCCACGTTACAGGTGGTGATGATTGCAATAGCCTGTACACCGTCGAGGGAAACAGCTTCAACTTCGACACAATTCACGATGTCACGCTAATCGGCGCCCTGCCTGAAAAAGAATACTTCTTCACAATCTCAGCCACCGACATCGCCCAAAATCAAACCATCGACAATAATGACGGCTACTGCTACCCATTCTCCACCATCGGACTTGGCGACGTTTATGTCCCAAGCCAGTACGAAACCATCCAGGAAGCTATCGATAACGCATGGGACGGAGGCGGCAACGTCTGGGTCGAGGATGGAACCTACACAGGTGAAGGAAATTACGACCTCGACTTCAAAGGTAAAGCTATTACCGTCCGCTCCGAAAACGGCCCGCAATCCTGCACAATCGACTGCGACGCTACACAAAACCAACCACACCGCGCCTTCCGATTCCATTCACGCGAAGATGCAAACTCAATCCTGACAGGCTTTACGATAATAAACGGATACGCCGCAGGCTCAAAAGACAGCGGCGGGGCAATTCGCTGTGAAAGTAGCAGCCCAATCATCGATAACTGTATATTCTTCCAAAACTACGCCGCATGGGACGGAGGCGCTATAAACAATTACCTCAGCAGTCCAATTATCAAAAACTGCACCTTCATCCAAAATTCCGCCGTCGGCAATGATGGTGGCGCTATAAACAATGACGAAAGCAGCCCGACAATAACCAACTGCATCTTTATTCAAAATTCCGCCTTCGACTGGGGTGGTGCCGTAAGAAACGTCATAAAGTGCAGACCGACTATCAAAAACTGCCTCTTCAATGCAAACACCGCCGACGACGGCGGCGCAATTTTCAACTTCTACAGATGCAAACCAAATATCTATAACTGCACCTTCCAGGGAAACCTCGCCAGAAACGGAAACTCCCTCGGCTCATATTCCTGGGGCTCTACCGACCCAAGTCAACTCGATATCAAAAACTGCATCTTCGAAGATGGCAATGATTTCATTTGGAACAGCGATAATTCCGAAATAATCATCACTTACAGTAACGTCCAGGGCGGATACCCCGGCCTCGGCAACATCGACTCCGACCCCTGCTTCATACAGCCCGGATACTGGAACACACCCGACCAATGGGTCGACGGCGACTATCGACTGCTCGAAAATTCACCCTGCATCAACACAGGCGACCCAAACCATATAACAGAACCAAACGAAACCGACCTCGATGCTAATCCTCGAATACTCGACGGCCGTATCGACATGGGCCCATACGAAGCAGTACCTCCAATACCCACCGAAATGAAAATCACTCCGCATCTGCTGAACTGCGACAGCCGGGGACTCTGGATAAAGGCGCATCTGACCTGTCCCGAAGAATTCGCCCCCGAAGACATCGACCTCTCCCAGCCTATAATCGCAACACTGCCGGATATAGAACCCGAACATATAAGATTAAGTGGCGCCTACAATCTTGTACTGCTCTTCAACCGTCAGGATTTCTGCCAGGCCGTTGGGGAAAATGATGGCCAATTCCTCGAAATTACTGTCAAAGGCCATCTTACTGACGGCCGCTCATTCATCGCCACCGACACAATCAAATTAATCAGCAAATACTGGACGCACCAAAATCAAGTCCAAGTCCAAAAACAAATTGCCGAACCCCAAAAAAAGTAAAGGACCGAGAGACAAAAACAACTCCCGGTCCACTTTATAACTCATCGACCAAAACCGCTAAAATCATCCCCTCACAGGTTAAAAATCCCTCGTCAGCAATCCATAGTCCGCACCCTCCCTTAGCACTACCCACGCTCGCCAGTCCTTTTTCGCAATTCGAATCGGCTCTATCCTCCCCACATCACTAAGCCACACCAGAACGCCGAACCTGCTCTTTGCCTTACTCACCCAGTACTCGCGCCCCCCGCACACCAAATCGTTATACCGCTTCTCAAGCTCAATCATCCGCTCCGGAGTAAGCCCCTCAAATCGCCTTACATCCGAAACCACCGCCGTCCCGCATACCGGCCCGCTGCTCTCCTTCAAAAACAGTTTATCACCTTTGCAAACACCCTCAAAAGCTCCTCGCCTCGTACGCGTAAAACGCGATTCAACAATCTTCCGACCGCTCAGTATCGCCTCCAAATAAGGCTTCTTCAATATCACCAGATGATAATTCGCCATAAACACACCTTTTACACTAAATTCTCCACTATATATATCAACAGCTTTGACTCTCCACAAAAGAATTCCTATAATCGGTCCGGTTCAAATAAGGAATAAAATATGCAGTCTATCCTCATCACAATACTCGTCGTCCTCATCGTTGTCGCTCTGGCACTGCTCGTCTGGCTCATAACTTCTGTCTTCGCCTCAAGAAAGGATTTCGCCGCACAGTCCGCCGCCATCGGCTTGCTCCAGCAGCAACTCGAAGCACTAAAAGCCGCTCAGGACAAAACAACCGAATCGCTCCAGAAATCACTGCAGTCAGGACAAAACAACCTCTCGCAGAATCTACAGTCAAGCCAGAAAGTCCTCTCCCAGCTAAACTCACAAATCGGCGAGCTCCAGGGTACAAACAAACAGATGCTCCAGGTCGGAACCGAAGTCAGAAGACTGCAGGACATCTTAAGCAGCCCCAAAATGAGAGGCCAAATGGGTGAACACTCCCTCAAAAACTTATTGGCCCAAATCCTCCCGCAAAATACATACAAGCTCCAGCACTCCTTTAAAGACGGAAAAAAAGTTGATGCCCTCGTTATACTCGCCGACTTTAATGTGTCGGTCGATGCAAAATTTCCACTGCCGGCTTTTGAAGAAATGGTAAATGCGCAATCCGATGACGAAAAACTTAAAAAAAGAAAACAATTTCTCAACGATATCATTTCACATATCGACAAAATCGCCTCCTCCTACATAAAACCCGACGAAGGCACCCTTGACTTCGCGCTGATGTATATCCCTGCCGAAAACATATATTACGAAACCATCGTAAAACACGAATCCGATACAAAAGACATCGTCCAGTACTCGCTCGATAAAAAAGTTATACCCGTCTCACCCAATCTCTTATACGCCTACCTTATGACAGTCGTCATGGGACTGCACGGCCTGCAAATCGAAAAACAAGCCGCCGAAATAAGGCAAAACCTCAAAAAACTAAATGCCTCCTTCGCAGAATTCGGCTACAGCTGGGAAGTCCTCGGAAAACACCTGCGAAACGCCCAGTCCCAGTATGACGAGGGAGATCACAGACTAAGCAAATTCGGCTCACACCTTACACTCATACAGGCCGGACAAGACGAAAACCAAAAGGAAAAACTACCATCACCTGACCTCTAAACCGAAGATACTTCTTGAAAACAACATGCCCCCCCCCAACAAGCGACGATTCTGTTTGACAAAACACCACCTCCCGATAAAATAGCCTTTTCGACTTACTGTGATGAACAGCTAAATAAATACCGGAGGACGAAACGACGTTAAAATAATGGCTCAAACCCATTATTCTATATAGTTTCACTCAACCGCAGGAAACTTAAAAAACCGCTGTATAAAGGAGCAACACAATGAAAAAGTTAGCCTTTGTCTGTGCAATTTCTATCCCCTTCTTTTTCTCACTAACCGCCTGTGACGAACCGCCGCAAATCGAAACTCCACAGGACATCCAAGTACTCCAAACCCCGACACAGACTATAAATATCGACGCCTCCCAGCTCGGAAAAACCTTCGAAGGTATCGGCGCCTGCAGCGCCGGAGCCTCCTCAAGACTCCTTATCGACTATCCGCCGAAATACCAAAGCCAAATCCTTGATTACCTCTTCAAACCAAACTATGGCGCCGCCTTTCAACACCTCAAAGTCGAAATCGGCGGAAACGCAAACTCCACCGACGGAACCGAACCTTCCCACGCTCACACTCGTGAAGAATTTGAAAATCCAACGCCACAATACTATGACAGGGGCTACGAATGGTTCCTTATGAAAGAGGCCAAAAAAAGAAACCCCGACATCTACCTCGATTGCCTCCAGTGGTCGGCACCCGCCTGGATTGGAAACGGAAAATTCTACTCACAGGACAACGCCGACTTCATCGTCACTTTCATAAAAGGCGCAAAAAAATATCACGACCTCGACATTGATTTCTGCGGCATATGGAACGAAACACCTTACGAGACCGAATACATAAAGCTGCTTCGAAAAACCCTCGATGACAACGACCTCTCCCGAGTCAAAATCATCGCTTCAGACGACACATGGAGTATAGCCAGTGACATGAACAAAGATAAAAAGCTGATGAACGCTATCCATGCAATCGGCGCTCACTACCCCAACCACAAAAGCACCAAAGATGCGCTAAAAACCGGCAAGCCCCTCTTCTCAAGCGAAGACGGCCCCTGGCGAGATGACTGGATCGGAGCGCAAACACTCGCAAAAATGTACAATCGAAACTACATCGAAGGTAAAATGACAAAAACCGTCATCTGGAGCCCCGTCACCTCATACTACGAAAATCTCATGATTCCAAATTCCGGCACTATGAAGGCAAATTCACCCTGGTCCGGAGCCTATCAGCTTCAACCCGCGCTCTGGGCCACCGCACACACCACACAATTCGCACAACCCGGCTTCTCCTATATCGATTCGGCCTGCGGGCTTCTCGAACACGGTGGCTCTCTCGTAACACTTAAAGAACCCGACTCTAATAACTACTCCATCATCATCGAAACAATCGACGCCACGAAACAACAGGCCCTCAATTTTAATCTCAACGAACTATCAGACAAAACCCTCTCCGTCTGGAAAACTAACCAGCACCACCACTTCATCCGCCAGAACAATATAACACCCACAGATAGCTCGTTCACAATAACCCTCGAACCAAAATCCATATACTCGCTCACTACAACAACCGGACAAAATAAAGGCTCCGCAAAAAGCCCACAAAACTACGACTTCCGCTTCCCATACCGGGACGATTTCCAAGGCTATCAACCGGGCAAAATGTCAAAATACTTCTCCGACCAAAGCGGAACCTTCGAAACCGAACAATCCCACAACGGACAAAAATACCTCAGGCAGTTGATTACACAAAAACCCATCGAATGGAGACACCACTCAAACCCATACCCCGAAACCGTCCTGGGCAGCCGGCTCTGGACCGATTACGAAGTCTCCTCCGACGTCTACATCGAAAAATCCGGCTTCGTCTCCCTCTTCGGACGAGTAGGCGAAATACCGCGATTCAATACCATTCCAAACGCATACTGGCTCAAAGTCGACCACCAGGGATACTGGCATCTCACCGCCGCCGAAAACATCCTCGCCTCCGGAAAAGTAAAATTCGCCCCCGACTCATGGCACAGCCTCAAACTGAAATTCATCGGCCCACACATAATGGTAATCATAGATAATGTAAAAGTCGCCCAGGTTTCCGATGTCACTTACCACCGCGGCATGGTCGGTCTTGGTAGCGGATGGAACAACGCACGGTTCGACAACTTCATCGTCCAGCCATACGCCGGCCCCGTACCCAAAGAAGACCCCGACGCCGTAAACCTCGCACTCGGCAAGAAAGCCACCGCCTCAAGCGAACTAAACAGCACCGAATCTGCCATGATGGCTGTCGATGGCGATGAAATAAATACTAAATGGAGCGCAAACACGCCTGTCACATTTGCAAACTACCTAAAGCAGGACTCCGGCAAAGACCAGTGGCTACAAATCGACTTCGGCAAAAAAACAAAATTCGACAAAATCATCATCCGGCAATACTCTTACCTCGACCTGCTCGCCGGATATAAGCTCCAATACCACAACGGCTCCGACTGGCTCGATATCGACTCTGCCGATGACCTCGGAACACTCGCAAGAACCCACACCTTCCCAACCGTCACCTCCTCGAAGGTAAGAATCTACATTACTTCGACTTCAACTTATTATAAACCAATGGCACTCTGGGAATTCGAAGTTTACAACACAAATAGCGACCTCTTCGCCGACCCCTCACCCGACTGGGAAAACCCCGAAATGTTCGGCCGGAACAAAGAGCCCGCCCACTGCACACTAATTCCTTACCCCAACCTCCAAACCGCTTTAAAAGGCACACCTGAAGCCTCGCCGCTCTATAAGTCCCTAAACGGCACATGGAAATTCAACTTCGTCAGAAAACCTGCAGACCGTCCCAAAGACTTCTACCGCCCCGATTACAGCGTCGCCGATTGGAACGATATTCCCGTACCTTCAAACTGGGAACTGAAGGGCTTCGGCATTCCAATCTACACCAATGTAATGCACCCGTTCAGCCCAGTAAAACCCCAGCCTCCGTACATCCCACACGACTACAACCCCGTCGGCTCATACAGAACCGATTTCGTCATACCCCACTACTGGAAAGACCGCCAGGTCTTCCTCCACTTCGACGGCGTAAAAAGCGCCTTCTACCTCTGGATTAACGGCCAGAAGGTCGGATACTCACAGGGCTCCATGACACCCGCCGAATTCAACATCACAAAATACATAAAGCAGGGCAGAAACACCCTCGCCGCCGAAGTCTACCGGTGGTGCGACGCAAGCTACATCGAAGACCAGGACACCTGGCGACTCAGCGGCATCTACCGCGACGTATATTTGTTCGCAACCCCAAACGTGCACCTCCGCGACTTCTTCGTCCGCTGCGACCTCGACGAACAGTACAAAGACGCTTACCTCCAGGTGACCGCAAAACTACGAAACTACTCCGACCAAAGCTTCGACAAACACTCCCTGGAAGTCTCCCTGCTCGATACCGAAGGAAATCCCGTCGCCGCCGAACCGCTCATCACGGGCACTACTCAAAACATCCACTCCAACTCCGAAACTGAACTTGAAATGCAGACCTTTGTCTCCAATCCCGAAAAATGGACAGCCGAAACTCCAAACCTCTACACCGTTGTACTTGTGCTCAAGGACCCCGATGGAAAAACCATCGAAGTCGAAACATCCAAATTCGGCTTCCGAAAAATAGAATCAAAAGACGCGCAAATCTTCATCAATGGAAAACCAATCATCTTCAAGGGCGTCAACCGACACGAACACGACCCCGACTATGGCTTCACCGTACCCGTCTCCAGGATGATTCAGGACCTAAAGCTCATCAAACAGGCAAACATGAACATGGTACGCACCTCCCACTACCCAAACCACCCAAAATGGTACGAACTCTGCGACAAATTCGGCATCTACCTTATGGACGAAGCCAACATGGAATCACACGCCCTCTCTTACGGCCTCGACCGGCTCCCTGGAAGCGACCCCAACTGGAAAGCCGCCTCCGTCGACAGAATGGCAAGCGTCGTGCAAAGAGACAAAAACCACCCCTCCATCATCTTCTGGTCACTCGGTAACGAAGCCGGCTTTGGCGACAACATAAAAGCTATGGCAGACTACGCACGCCAGGCCGACCCGACCCGACTGCTCCAGTGCCGGCAGATGAACAGCGTCGTCGACACAGACAACCTCTCATACCAGACCGTCGAATGGATTATTAACTGGGCAAAGGAACACCCCGACAGACCATACCTCATGGAAGAATACGCCTACGCCCGCGGAAACGCCCTCGGAAACCTCCAGCAGTATCAGGACGCAATCGAATCACACAAACAACTCGCCGGCGCACTCATCTGGGACTGGGCCGACAAGGGATTAAGAGAATTCGACTCCGCAGGAAGAATGTTCTGGGCATACGGCGGCGATTACGGCCCGCCCGGTATCCCCTCCGACGGTACTATGGTCTGCAACGGCATCGTAGATTCAGACAGAAATCCCGAGCCCGAATACTATGAGGCAAAAAAAGTCTACCAGTACATAAAAGCTTCTCCCGTCGACCTGGAAAACGGAAATATAAGCATACTAAACAAGTACAACTTCCTTAACCTCGACTTCGTCGACATTTCATGGGAACTTACAGAAAACGGAAAAGTAATACAAAACGGCGCCCTGCCAAAACTTTCCCTCGAACCAAAACAACAAAAAACCGTCACCGTACCTTTCCAAGCCCCGACTCTTAAACCGGATGCCGAATACCACCTTAAAATTATCTTCTCCCTCGCTGACGATACAATCTGGGCCGACAAAGGCCACGTCGTCGCCTGGGACCAGTTCGAAATACCTTTCGATACGCCGACTAGGGTCGAAGAAAACACAAGCCAAATGCCGAAACTCCAACTAAGCGAATCAGACAATGCCTTCACCGTCACAGGTAATAACTTCTCCGTCACCGTCGGAAAAACAACCGGCGCAATCGAATCTTTTCTCTTCGAAGGCACCGAACTAATCGCCTCTCCACTTATTCCAAACTTCTGGAGAGTACCAACAGACAACGACATCGAGGAAAAATGGGACCACCTCACAGAAAGTCCAACAGGCGGAATGCCCGTAAGGCTCGCCGTCTGGCAGCGGGCCGGACAGGACCGAAAAATCAAATCCGTCTCCGCAAAACAGCCCATCCCACAGGTAGTCCACATCTACTCCCACGCAGTACTCGAACCAGGCGACACAGACTATTACAACACATACATTGTTTACGGCTCCGGTGACATCGTTGTCAAATTCGATATAATACCAGAAAACCTCAAAATCCCCGAAATGCCTCGCGTCGGCATGCAGATGCAAATCCCCGCCCAGTTCAGCAAAATGACATGGTTTGGCCGAGGGCCGCACGAATCTTATTCCGACAGAAACACCGGCGCCGCCGTCGGCCTTTATTCAGGCCTTGTAGAAAACCTCACACACAATTACGTCAGGCCGCAGGAAAACGCAAACCGCACCGACGTCCGATGGGTTGCCTTCACAAACCAAAACGGCACCGGATTGCTCGCTGCTGGACAACCCCTGATTTACGCCAGCGCCTGGCCCTACACTCAGCAGGACCTCGAAGACGCAAGGCATATAAACGAACTGCCAAAACGAGACTCCATAACAGTAAACCTCGACTACAAACAAATGGGCATCGGCAGTGACGACGGCTGGACAGAAAGGGCAAGACCACACCCCGAATATAGACTGCCGCTAAAAACATACTCCTACTCCTTCAGGCTCCAGCCAATCAACAAAAACATGGACTCTCCCTCCAAACTCGCAGGAAGAAAACTGAGTCCGCCAAAATATGGCATGACAAAAGGAAACTAAAAAATCATAGCACAGATAAAAACCTAAACAATACCATAAGGAAAATGAAAAAATATAAAATAAAAATCCTGACCATAACGTGCATCTGCATCACTCTGATAGCCTCAGTTCCAGCTTACTCGCAGCAAAACCAGATTATAAATATAGATGCCTCTAAGCACGGACGTACCTTCGAAGGCATCGGCGCCCTCAGTGCCGGTGCCTCCTCGCGACTGCTCATCGACTACCCACAAATGTACCGGGGCCAAATCCTCGACTATCTCTTCAAGCCAAACCATGGAGCTGCTTTCCAACACCTAAAAGTCGAAATAGGTGGCAACGTAAACTCCACCGACGGAACCGAACCAAGCCACGCCCACACAAGAGAAGAACTCCTGAACCCAAAACAAGAGCACTATGTCAGAGGTTACGAGTGGTGGCTCATGAGAGAAGCCAAAAAAAGAAACCCGGACATCTACCTCGACTGCCTCCAGTGGGGAGCGCCGGCTTGGATTGGAAAACAGGAAACGGGCGAAAAAACATTTTACTCGCAGGACAACGCCGACTACATCGTCGCTTTCGTAAAAGGTGCAAAAAGATACCACCGCCTCAATCTCGATTACTGCGGCGTATGGAACGAAAGAATGTACGACCCCGAATGGATAAAACTACTAAGATATACCCTCGACAAAAATTTCCTGCCCGACGTCAAAATCGTCGCCGCCGATATGCACTGGGACATCTGGAAAATCGCCGATGACATGGCAAAAGACCCTAACCTCAAAGACGCCGTCCACACCGTCGGCGTTCACTATCCATACAAATCTACAGACTGCAAAAGCTCCGAAACCGCAAAAAAACTTGGCAACCCTCTTTGGTCAAGCGAAGACGGTCCCTGGCGTGGTGATTGGAACGGCGCAAAAACACTCGCAAAAATCTACAACAAAAACTACATCAACGGAAAAATGACCAAAACCATTATCTGGAGCCTCGTCAGCTCATACTACGAAAACCTCCCACTACCAAACTCCGGCGTAATGATTGCAAACACGCCCTGGTCCGGACACTACCTGGTCCAGCCCGCCGTCTGGGCCACCGCTCATACAACACAGTTCGCATACCCCGGCTGGATTTACCTCGATTCCGCCTGTAATTTCCTCCACAATGGCGGAACCCTCGTCACCCTCAAAAATCCCAACTCCGCCGAATACAGCATAATCATCGAAACCGTCGACGCAAAACAACCACAGACCCTGACTTTTAATCTAAGCCCAGACCTCTCAAAACAAAAAATCCACGTCTGGAGAACAAACAAAAACTCACACTTCATAAAAATAAACCAAATAAACCCAACCAACGATTCCTTCGATATAACGCTCGACCCCGAATCTTTCTACTCGCTCACCACAACCACCGGCCAGGCAAAAGGTGACACCCTTGGCCCACCTCCTTCGGACTTTACTTTCCCATACGCCGAAAAATTCGAAAATTACATCCCCGGCCTGCAGCCAAAATTCTTCTCCGACCAGGCCGGAACATTCGAAATCGCAATCCGACCCGATAAAAAAGATTATTGCCTCCGACAAATCGTCACCGAAGTTGGTATCGAATGGGCCACTAACCCATACCCAGAAACTTTTATCGGCGACAACTACTGGACCGACTATGAAGTCTCTGCAGACACCTGCATCGAAAATGCCGGCTTCGTCTCCGTCTTCGGACGCGTCGGAAAAAAGAAATCATGGTCCGCAAAACAGCCGAACGCATACTGGCTCCGACTCCATCATGATGGCTCTTGGCTCTTAAATGCCGACTCCGCCACTCTCGCTTCCGGAAAAGTAAAAGCCTCCGCTAACCAATGGCACAACCTCAAACTGTGTTTCGAAGGCATCGCAATATCCGCTTTCATCGATGACCAGCACCTCGCCACCGTCTACGACGTCAAATATGACAGCGGAATGGCCGGACTTGGCAGCGGCTGGAATAATGCAATGTTCGACAACTTCCATGTAAAACCAATAACCTCCTCCGTGCCCCAGCCCTCAGACCCGAAATACAAAAACCTCGCTATAGGAAAAATCATTACAGCCTCCAGCTGCCTAAACCCCGATTACGACCCACAAAAAGCAAACGACGACCTCTCCTCTACAAGATTCAGCGCCGCCGAAGGAACCGGCAACGACCAATGGCTCCAAATCGACCTCGGCCCCAAAACCACCTTCGACACCGTCATCGTAAGAGCCTACAAAGGTTTCCAGACCAAGTACAAAATTCAACACTTCGACGGCTCAAAATGGATTGACACCATAAAAGAAAAGGATATGGCCGCTTCCCCCGAACTCGACTCCTTCGACCCCGTCACCACTGAAAAAATCAGAATCTACTTCACCTCCGCACCGTCCGACACACCCTCCGTTTGGGAATTCGAAATATATAACACCGGACAGTCAAAAAAACCTGCGCCGCTCAAACAAAACTAAAAACTCTCTTGCAATTTGAACCAATTTGTTGTATATAAGCCCCTGCTGTGCGGAAAACCTGCCCGCAACCGCAAAAACCAACTTAAAAAGAACAGGATGCTTCTAAATGTGGCCTTCTGCAGGGATGCAAAAAAAACAATGGATTATACAAACCCCTCACGACCACTCCGCGCAGCTCGCCAAATCTCTTAAAATCTCCCCACTACTCGCTCAGGTACTAATCAACCGAGGAATAACTGACACAAACTCAGGCTCTACCTTCCTCAGACCAAAACTCACCACACTCATACCGCCCGAACAAATGCCCGGCATACAAAATGCCGTAAAACGCGTCGCTGATGCCGTAAAAAACAAACAAAAAATCACCCTCTACGGCGACTACGACGTCGACGGTATCACGGGCGTCGCCACGCTCTGGCAAATACTAACCATGCTCGATGCAAACGTCGATTATTACATCCCGCACCGTATCGACGAAGGATACGGACTAAACGAAGATGCCGTAAGAGCCCTTGCAAAAAAAGATTGCGACCTCCTCATAACCGTCGACTGCGGTATCACCGCCTTCGATTCCGCAAAACTCGCCGCCAAGCTCGGTCTCGAACTTATAATAACCGACCACCATCAGCCCGACAAAAAACTGCCCGAAGCACTCGCCATCGTACACCCGGCACTCGATGACGCCTACCAGAACCAGGACTCCTCCGGAGCGATGGTTGCTTACAAACTCGCATGGGCAATAGCAAACCACTTCTCAAAAGGACCAAAACTCCAGCCCGAACTACGACAGTTCATGATTAACGCAACAACGCTCGCCGCCATCGGAACCATCGCCGACATCATGGACTTAAGGGGCGAAAACCGCGTCCTCACAAGCTACGGCCTGAAATCTCTACCTGAATGCAAAATGCCCGGAATACAGGCACTCATCGATTCCGCCGGACTCTCCGCCGCAACTGGACTCGACAGCTACCACATCGGTTTCCGTATCGCGCCAATGATAAACGCCGCAGGAAGAATGGGACACGCAAGACTCGCCGTCGAACTGCTCACTTCCAGCAGCACCATTCGTGCCGCACAAATCGCGCAATACCTAAAAGAGCAAAACAATCTCCGGCGACAGTACGAAAGAAAAATCTCCAAAAATGCCTGCGAAATCATCCTGCAAAAAAACCTCAACCACCCCGACCAAAAAACCATCGTACTCGCCTCAGACGACTGGCACACTGGAGTAATCGGCATCGTCGCTTCAAGAATCGTCGACAGGTTCCACCGGCCCACAGTCTTGATTAACACACCAAAAGAACAAAACGAAAACCAATTCGCCCAAGGCTCCGCACGCTCAATACCGGGCTTCTGCCTGCTAAGCGCAATCAAAGCGTGTGCAAAACATCTTAATTCCTTCGGTGGACACAAAATGGCCGCGGGCATTACCATCCATCCCGAAAATATCGAAATCTTCGCCGAAAACTTCGAAAAATACGCAAACAAAAACCTCAATCACGACGACATCGTACACAAACTCCAAATCGACGCACCCGCAAAGCTCGCCCAGCTCAGCACGAAAGCCGTCGAAGAACTCCAGATGCTCGAACCCTTCGGGCAGGGAAACCCAAAACCCCTCTTCGCCACAAAAGGTGTCAGACTCTCCGCGCCGCCAAGAAAAGTCGGTACTAAAGGCGAACACCTGCAAATCGCTGTAACCGACAACACAAACTCCATCCGATGCATCGGGTTCGGTATGGGAAAACTCGAAAAGAAACTACTCGACAACGAATTTTTCAACGTCGCGTACCGGCCGAACATCGACACCTACAACGGAAACCGAAACGTCCAGCTCGTTCTTGAAGACATCCAGTTCGAATAATACCCTCGCAAACTAATCTTCCACCACGACTTTCTCTATCGTAAAGTATCCAAGGCTCGATAGCATCCCGAAAAAACTCTCCGGGTCCCCGTTACCCACAGAAAGTGTTATATGACCCGGCCCGAACCCGCGTGGCGCTCCCGTCGCGTCAAGACCTATCCATTTGCCACCGACATATGCCTGCGCCCACGCATGACCTGCGAATATCCCGCCGCTAAAGTCGCCAAAAGCATCAATATAAACAACTCCCGTAGCAACACGAGCAGGTATACCAACCGCCCGGCAAAGAGCTGCTGTCAAAACCGCGTGCTCCGAACAGTCTCCCTCCTTGCTCGCCGCAACTTCAGCCGCCGACGCATAACCAACCGATAAATTCTTCTCATCTATATATTTATTAACAAACTTCTCTATCCGCTTCACCGCCTCCGCAGCGTCTTTACTCTCACCAACCGCCTCTTTGGCAAGAGACACTATCCTCTCATCGTCACTCTGCACATACCGGCTCGGCTTCAACATCTCAACCGCCGCCGCATCGTCACCTTTATACGGAAACTCTGACCCACTCGCCGCCTTCACAGGTTCCACCGTTAATATCACTCGGCCGCCTTCGCCTTTCTCCGCCCTCTGATTATCATCGCTTATTATCTCAAGCTCCTTCCCGCCTTTCGGCAAAAGATGGTAAGTAGCGGATTTCTTCGAGTCAATGTCCTTCAATTCCATCGGGCTTTCCAAAATCAGCTTCTCAAGAAAATCCACAACCTCATTCTCACTCAACGCAAAACTCTTATCGCACGCAACAAGCTCAATCTCCATCCCCGCCACCGGAACTACCGACTTCAGCGAGTTGAACTCCTCATCAAAATAATCAACGCCCTCCAGCGACCCCATCGGAGTCTCCAAAGTCGTCTTCACCTCCGTAAGAGATACGACCCGCCCTAACAAATCAACCTCAACCAAAGGCCCCACCCGAACCTTCGCTTTCATCGCTGAAAGCATCATCGGACTAAACACATCGACCTCATAGCTCGTCCCCTCCACAAGACCCTTTTTCTTTATAAGCAAATCAAGCCCCTCCAACATCAACGCACCCGCCGGATAATCAATTGTCATCTCCTGACTCGTACCCATACTCTCAACCACCGCCTTGACCTTACCAGAAGGCATAATCTTGCCCGATACCTTCATCCCCATCCCGCTCATGTCCTGCACCGTCTCAAAACCTAACGGCTCGCCCTTCACCGTCTCTATGTATTTCTCAGACATAACTATAGGCAGCGATACCCCGGCACGTACAATTGACATGTTCATATCTTGTGTGGTCGTCACCTCTTCCCCCATCACAGAGCGGTTCAGAACAGAATGCCCGATCTTTTTGCCGTCCACAAAAATAGCGTAATATTCCTCCTCTTGCTCATCTCCCAGAACAACCCCCAATGACAAAAACAATACCACCGCGAAAAATAAACTCAAAAATAAACGCATGGTTCCACACTCCCTAAAAAATATATGACAGGTTAACTTCCCGCAAAAACGCAACCAGCATTATACAACCCACGCAAAATCACGTCAAAAAACTTCTCGACAATAAATACCAAACAAAAATGACTGCCCGTTGCATTATCCGAATATTCAGCTAAAATAACCACCAGCTTACACCTGCTTAAAGTTTCTGGTACGATATGCTGTATGCTGTTTGACGAACTCTTAAAACTGGTTTACGACTCGAGCCCCGAATTTAAAGTCCACTGCGACTCCAGGGCCGTCCAGCCCGGCGATATCTTCGTCGCCGTAAAAGGAACACAGCTCGACGGACACGACTTCATCGAACACGCCCTCAAAAACGGCGCAAAATACATCGTCGCCCAAAAATACAAACAAAAAAACGACCCCCGAATAATCCTCGTCGAAGACTCCGCAAACGCCGCAGGACTGCTCGCTCAGGCAAGCTTCAAAAACCCCGCTCAGAAACTTACCAACCTCGCCGTAACCGGAACTAACGGAAAAACCACCGTCGCCTTCCTCGTACGCTCGGCTATAAAAAACGCCGGCCAAACCTGCGGCTTAATCGGTACCGTATTCTACGATACGGGACTGGCAAAATCCGATGCCAACCTCACCACGCCGGACGCGCCCGCAATAGCTAAAATGACAAGCGAAATGCTAAAAGCTGGCGCAAAATACATGGTCATAGAGGCAAGCAGCCATGCACTCTCACAAAACCGTACCGCCGCTATCAACTTCAAAGCCGCCGCTTTCACCAACCTCGCTGGCGACCACCTCGATTACCACAAAACTCAAAATCAATACCTCGCCGCCAAAACTCTCCTCTTCCGGAAACTCGACAAAAACGCCGTCGCCATACTCAACAAACAATCACCCCAGGCTAAAGAAATCGCAAAAAAAACAACTGCTAAAATCCTCTGGTACGCCGTCGACCAGCCCGCCGACATCCAGGCACATATCGAATCAATGGACATGACCGGAACCATCTTCTCGCTCCAATACAAAGGGCAAAAACAAAACGTAAAAACACCGCTCCTCGGAAAATACAACGTCGCAAACCACGCCGCCGCCGCAGGACTATGCCTCGCCGCAGGCCTCGAACTCAAAACCATCGCAAAAGGTTTCTCGAACCTAAAAAACATACCCGGAAGACTCGAAAAAATAAACTCCTCCGCCGACTTCACCGTCATCGTCGATTACGCACACACCGACGACGCCCTAAAAAACGTCCTCGAAACACTAAAACCGCTCTGCAAAAACAAACTCATCGTCGTCTTCGGCTGTGGCGGTGACCGCGACAAAACAAAAAGACCGCGAATGGCAAAAGTCGCACAAAATCTCGCCGACCTTATCTTCGTCACCTCAGACAACCCCAGAACAGAAGACCCCCTCGAAATCATCGACGATATAACAAAAGGTTTCGATAACAAAAACGACACCAAAATCACCGTCGAACCCGATAGAAAAAAAGCTATACATCTCGCACTTAATACCGCAAAAAAAGACGATATCCTACTCGTCGCAGGAAAAGGACACGAAACCTATCAGATAATAGGAAACCAAAAATTCGACTTCAGCGACAAACAAATAGCCCTTGATTACCTCGCAGAAAAAAAATGAAACAATTTTACACCAAAGACCTGGCAAAAATTATAAATGCGAACACAACTTCAGACTTACCGCCCGATTCCTCCTTCTCCAGCATCTCTACCGACTCCAGAACCACAAAAAAAGGCGACTGTTTCTTCGCCATAAAAGGCCCGAACTTCGACGGTCACGACTACGTACACCAGGCTTTCCGAAATAGCGCCTCTTGTGCCGTCGTCAGCAAAGACGTAAACACAAAAAATACCCTCATAGTAAAAGACACTCTAAAAGCTCTCGGTGATTTCGCCGCTCACTATCGAAAAACTCAAAACTTCAAAGTCGTCGCCATAACAGGCTCCGCCGGAAAAACTACAACAAGACATATCATCCACCACGTCCTGAGCCAAAAATACAAAACTGCACAGGCCCCGAAAAACTTCAACAACACCATCGGCCTGCCGCTCACACTCTTAAACGCCGACCCTCAGCACCAAATCGTCGTCGCTGAACTCGCTACAAACCATCCCGGAGAAATACATTACCTCTCCAAAATCGCCTCACCCGAAATCGCACTCGTAACAAACGTACAACCTGCCCACCTCGAAGGCTTCGCTGACTTAAACGCCATCGCAAATGAAAAAATCTCCATCGCTAACGCTCTCACGACCGATGGCATTCTCATAATAAACGCCGACTGCAAAATCCTCCTCGATACCGCAAAACAAAAAAATCTAAACTTCATAACCTTCGGAAAATCTGACCACTGCGACATACAGGCCAAAAACATCACCTGCAATCCGTCACATAGTACCTTCACCATCGACTCTGCACAAATCAACCTCCCGCTACCAGGCCCCGGTAACGTCGAAAACGCCATTGCCGCATGGGCCGTCTGTAAAAACCTCCAAATAAAAATCGAAGAATTCGCACTCGCCTTAAACTCCCTCCCGCCGCTAAACATGCGAACCGAAATAATAAAACTCGGCAAAATAACCGTCATAAACGACTGCTACAACGCTAACCCCGCCTCCATGAAAAACGCACTCAAAATCCTGGCAAATCTCAAAACAAAAAACCAAAGGCTCGTCTTTATTTGCGGCGATATGGCCGAACTCGGTAAAAACACCGAACCACTCCACGAACAGCTCGGCTTAGACATCGCTGATGCAAAAATCGATGTTCTAATAACCGTCGGAAACTTGGCAAAAATTACTCAACAGTCCGCAAAAATCACCGCTCACTATGAACTAAACACAAAATCTTACAATGACACCGTCTCCGCCTGTAATAATCTGCATAAATTCGTCAAAGATTACGATATAGTATTAGTCAAAGCTTCGAGAACTATGAAACTCGAAAAAGCCGTTGAAAAATTAAAAGAACTTTTTGACAAAAAATAAAGCTGGTTAAATCATGATTTATCACCTGCTCTGGAATCTCAGAGACGTCTTCACTCATAAGCTCGGCTTCTACGCCTACCAGGACGTAATGTTCCGCTCCGTCGCCGCCATACTCACCAGCTTCCTCATCGCTATTCTACTCGGTCCAAAAATCATACGGTGGCTCATGACTAAAAAAATCGGCGACAGGCCCGAATTCCACCACGCCGCCCTAAACGAACTCACAAAAGAAAAGGCCAACACTCCCACTATGGGAGGACTCATAATCATCCTCGCCGTCATCGCAACCACCCTGCTATGGGCAAAACTAAACAACCCCTTCGTACAAAAGGCCGTCTTCCTCATAATCTGGTATGCCATCTTCGGAGGACTCGACGACTGGCTCAAACTCACCGCAATAAAAAGACACAGAACCAGACACGGACTAAAGCCATGGGAAAAACTCACCTTCCAGTTCGGCGGTGCAATACTTATCGCTTGGTTCCTCTACCGTGACTTCGCAAATATCCCCGATGGAAAATTATTCTGGCTCCCCTTCTACAAACACGGACTCCCCCTCGCAAGCTCGGTCTTCGTTCTAATAGCATTCCTCTACATCTCCGCCACAAGCAACGCCGTTAACCTCACCGACGGTATGGACGGCCTCGCCGCAGGATGCACCGGCATGGTCAGCCTCGTCCTCATCATACTTTGCTACGTCGCTTCAGAAACTATGGGAAGAGCCTCACCCGTAACATGGGCAAGCTACCTCCTCCTGCCCGCAATACCACAGGCCGGCGAACTAAGCATATTCTACTCCGCTATACTCGGCGCTGTGCTCGGATTCCTCTGGTACAACTGCCACCCAGCGCAAACCTTCATGGGAGATATCGGCTCCCAGCCCCTCGGAGCAGCCATGGGCTACGGCGCACTCGTAACAAGAAACGAATTACTGCTGCTGATTATCGGTGGCGTCTTCGTCTTCGAACTAATCAGTGTCATCTTGCAGGTCATTTACTTCAGATACACCGGAGGAAAAAGACTCTTCAGATGTGCCCCCATCCACCACCATTTCCATCTCATCGGATGGTCCGAACCTCAGGTCGTCGTAAGGTTCTGGCTCCTCGCCGCTGCCTTCGCCGCTCTCGCCCTCGCTACCCTCAAAATCAGATAACTACAAAACAAATCCCGCATCAAACGTCGTAGTGCTCTTCAATATGAATACTCACGTTCTTGCGGTAATCACCTGAATCACCCTCGCCCATCTTTCTAAGCTTCCGCTGGGCCCAGTAAAGACGAACCGCAAAAATGCTGCACCCGACTCCTGCCATGCAGAACAATACCGCAAACAAAATCGCAAACAACTCACGAAGCACCCATATCAAAAATCCGACGCCTATCAGAATCAGACCCAAAACAAAAATGCCCGACGCAAATTGACGCGACGCCTGTGAAACCGCTTTCGTATAAAATCGAAACATCTTCTAAACACCTAAAATACCAAAAAAGGCGGGCCCTAAAAAGACCCGCCTAAAACTTCATCCGCTAATACATCCCGCCGCCTCCCGGTGGCATCGCAGGAGTCTCCTTCTTCTCCGGTATCTCGCTGACTATCGCGTCCGTCGTCAGCAATAGCGACGCTATCGACGCCCCGTTCTGAAGCGCTGCACGCTCAACCTTCGTCGGTACTATAACGCCGAAACTTATCATGTCACCGTACTTCTTCTGCAGCGCATCATAACCGTAGTTCTTCTCTTTGCTCTCCATCACCTTCTGAGCAACTATCGAACCGTCAAGACCCGCGTTAGCTGCTATCTGCTTAATCGGTGCGACAACCGCCCGCCGCACAATATCAACGCCTATCTTCGCGTCACCCTTCGCCTTCAACTTACCAAGAGCTTCCACAGCTCGAAGCATTGACACACCGCCGCCAGGCAATATCCCTTCCTCTACCGCTGCCCGACACGCATGCAGCGCATCCTCGACACGCGCCTTCTTCTCCTTCATCTCTGCTTCCGTCGCCGCGCCCACGTTAATCTGCGCAACGCCGCCCGCCAATTTTGCCAAACGCTCCTGAAGCTTCTCAACATCATAATCGCTCGTCGACGCCTCAATCTCAGCCTTAATCTGCTCAATACGCCCCTTTATCGTATTACTGCTGCCGCCGCCTTCAATAATCGTCGTCGCGTCCTTGTCAATCGTAATCCGCTTCGCCCGGCCAAGCTGACTAAGCTCGATATTCTCTAACTTCAAACCCAAATCCTCGAATATCGCCTCGCCGCCCGTCAATACTGCAATGTCACTCAAAAGTGCCTTGCGCCTGTCACCGAATCCCGGCGCCTTCACCGACGCAGTCTGCAATACTCCGCGAAGCTTGTTTACCACCAAAGTCGCCAATGCCTCACCCTCAACGTCTTCCGCGATAATCAACAAAGGACTTCCCTGCTTCGAAACCTTCTCTAATAGCGGAACCATTGACTTCACCGAGCTTATCTTCTTCTCGTGAACAAGAATATAAGGCTTCTCAAGAACAACCGTCATATCCTCGAGGTTGTTGATAAAGTGCGGACTCAAATATCCCTTATCAAACTGCATCCCCTCAACCAGCTCGACCACCGTCTCAAGCGACTGGCCCTCCTCAACCGTTATCACACCGTCCTTGCCAACCTTGTTCATCGCCTCTGCCATCTTCTTGCCTATCTCTACGTCCTGGTTCGCCGAGCACGTTGCAACCTGCTCTATTTGCTTGCTCGAATCAACCACGATACTCATCTTCGCAAGCTCATCAACCACCGCGGCAATTGCCATGTCGATTCCCTGCTTCACCTGCATTGGATTCGCGCCCGCCGTAATGTTCTTCAGGCCTTCGATAAATATACTCTCTGCCAAAATCGTCGCCGTCGTCGTCCCGTCACCCGCAACGCTCGACGTCTTCGACGCCACCTCTTTGACCATCTGAGCACCCATGTTCTCATATGAGTCCTCTAATTCTATCTCCTTCGCAACAGTCACTCCGTCCTTCGTCACCGTCGGTGAACCGTATGACTTCTCCAACACAACATTACGACCGCACGGGCCCAATGTTATCCTCACCGCCGCCGTAAGCTTCTCTACGCCCTTGCGTATCGCCGCTCGCGCCTCCGTCCCGAATGCTATCTTTTTAGCTGCCATTTCTTCTTTCTCCTTTTAATTACAATATACGCTATACGCTCTAAGTCGTACACTATTTCTCTATCACTGCCAATACGTCCGATTCGCTCATTATCAAATGTTCCTTTTCCTTTATCTTCACCTCCGTGCCCGCATAACTCGTAAACAATACCGTATCTCCCTTCTTCAGCGAAAGCTTTTGCACACTCCCGTCGTCCATTACCTTACCTGGCCCAACCGCAACTACCTTGCCGCGCTGAGGCTTCTCCTTCGCACTGTCAGGCAGTACTATACCCCCAGCCGTCTTTGTCTCCGCCTCAAGACGTTCTACCAGAATCTTATCTGCTAATGGTTTAATCTTCATCTCAGTTCTTCTCCTTTCAAAAAACCTTTATTCTTAAATCCAAATTTTATAACGAAAAAATACTGCTCTCGTAACGTTTCAAAAACAATCGGTCCAGCTGCTCCCGCAGCAAAACCATATCAACCGGCTTATCTATCACACTGAAAATCTCAAGCTCGAGCGCCTGTCCCAGCAATCCCTCGCCCGCCTCGCTCGATAGCAAAATACAAGGCACCAGAGGATAATCCATCCGGATTATCTTCACCGTCGCCAGACCATTCGACTCCTCACAGTCCATATCAACTATCGTCGCGTATATCCGCTCGTGCTCGATTATATTCAAAAACTCGTCCGCACTCTGCGCCACCAAAAGGTTCACGCCCCGGGGACGAAATATCATTCGAACCGCCTCAGGCCACCCCCACCGCGCCTCGCTCGCCAACAAATTTATCTCGGGTTTTGCATGTAAAGCAACCATAACCTTAAAATAAATGCAAATGCCGTGCCAATACCTCTCCCGCAACCACAATCCCGCGCAAACCCCTCACCTGCAACAACTTACGCCCCTAAACCCAAAACCACAAACCCCTGCCAAATTGATTAAAACCCCAACTAAATCTGCCATCATGGCAGAAACACTCTCCACGCCGACACACCCGACTGGCCCGAATGGATGCAGGGCTTCAAAGACTTTTAAAATAAAACCTGCATAATCCCCCTATGCATCATTAACTTGTCTACCCATCTACTCGCCTGCCTGTCCCGAGCAAAGTCGAAGGGCAACTCGAATCCCCCACGCTCATACCGCAGAATCTGCAGTAAAGCTTGAATTTTTAGGACAGACGTAATATCCTATCGAAAATAATGTTCAGCACCATAGCTGAGAATATATAAATGAGAAATCCCGGTACATGAAAGGATTAAAGATGCGGTCTCGGATTATCCTTCTGTATGTCGTTGTTTTAATTGTTCTGGCTGGTCAAACGGTTAGTTTCCCTTTGGAACAGGCCGATTTATCACCTGCCGCTGAGTCCGCAAAATCGGCTCCGTCTCTCGAAGGCTGGTTCGACCGACCAATGAGATGGGCACAACTCACTCTCGTCGAAAACGACCCACAGCAATATGACCCAAACTTCTGGCTCGACTACTTCAAGCGCACGCACTCTGATGCCGCCTGCCTCAGAGTGCGT
>Ga0209976_10000535_pt1 | contig 24636 bp, 44 predicted proteins | sample SumtaG_FD_182806 | JGI IMG/M metagenome (GOLD analysis project Ga0209976, IMG submission 182806) | Deep subsurface microbial communities from Indian Ocean to uncover new lineages of life (NeLLi) - Sumatra_00157 metaG (SPAdes) (version 2) | ecosystem: Environmental > Aquatic > Marine > Oceanic >...
GATTTAGTAAAGAATACCCTCCTTCCACTGCAACATTTGTATACTCTTTACTAAATCTACAGTTCCCACAACACTCCGGTGTCAAAAGTTCCTCATGCAGTTCCTCATCCATAAGTTCTGCTGACGGCATACCATCCTTCATTATATTTGTGCTCTACCAGATTCAACCAAGAACCAAGAGATTGTAAATACCCAAATAAGAACTAGAACAACTAATGCTTTCATTTTTCCTCCAAGTCAGTTATTAAACATAACTTGATGAAACTATTTAATAACGTTCTATATAGATTAAGTTGGTTCTGCATTATCCAAGTCTCTACATTATCCAAATGCGGCGCATCAACGTCAATAGGCATGAACCAATCATTCTTAGAAAGTTTGTCGATAGCATCCTCTCCGCCGTGCTCCACCTCTAACATAATAGCCTTGAAGACTCTAGCAATATTACTAGCCCTCTCCCTAGGAATGCTATCTCTCAATTCTTCTATGTATTTATCTAATAATGGCAACTCTATATCTTTACTCACGGTTGTAACCACCAAGCAAAGAACATCACACATAGAATACCTACACCCAAGATAGCAAAGGCTAATCCCATCAAAACAATAGCAACGTTCTCAGGCAACCAAATTCCCCAAGCCAATCCGAGGATTAAGACTAGTAAACTGTATCCAATTATTAACATTTTAAATCAAAGACACTTAGCATGACTTTTTCCTCCTATGCTTAGTGATATTAACTATTTTCCATCCACAACACAAGGCCGGTAACTATAGTGACAAATCCCACTAATCCAAACTTTGCTGCCGTTGATGTATCTGACAGTAATAGCGTAACTAAAAGACAGATTGCTCCAAGGATAGCTATCAATATAGAAACGCCAATAATGGTGTCTCGATCATCATTAAATAGAAATTTCCACATACTCTTGTTTCCCTTCTTTCTCTGTTCTATGGAGTCAAAGTACTCCTTTGGTTCTTCATCTAATTGATGCATCGTCCAATACCTTTCCACACTTTATGCAGAACTCTCCCCTGTTGTCTGACAAGGTTTCTGTCACTTCGTGCGTACACGGGTGTCCAGTGTGCGGTTTACTCATTTGTCTTTCCACGCCCGACACTACCACTACGACAAGTATTATCAGTAGTAAAGCAACTATTATCGTTATCATTATTTAGTCCTCCTTCTCTTCTAAAACTTCTAATGTCAATTTAACCTTAACTCGCTTAAACTTCCTACTCATACCTGGATAACTTCCTGGGTCTTTGCCCCACATAGTGAATACCATAAATCTATCTCTTACTACACCAAAATATTTAATGTCTTTTGGAGTAATCCATCCCTCTGCACTCTTCTTTATATTTTCCATTGTATTCTAAGTTCCTTTAAAAAGTCTTTCCACTCTGGCACACGAGCACTACTGTTCAAAGCCCCGCACTTCTCCATAGCCCACTCATAGTATGTTTCATGTGGGTTTTTAGATGGCCCAAGTGTCCAATTAAGATGTTCATATGCTAAATTACTAGGTGCATCAGATGAATTTTCACCATACAAATCTTCACATATATCTGCGAGCATGGCACTAGTTATCATAGCTCTTGTCATATTGTGCTTATTTTTTTCTTCTAGTCTACGGCAAGTCTCTTCAAACCTTCGCTCCATAGCCAGCTTAAATCTATTGCGTATTAATTTCGCGTATAACTCTTGATCTCCTGCTGCGAATTTTATTGCATGCCCCATCATGTCTTCAAATACATGTTCTGGTGTTTCCATTATACCCTCCTAAAAATTTTTAAAACTCTGGGTACGTGGTGCTCCCAGGCGTTACGTACTCCGTCTATGCCACCAGAAGGCTCTACACCATACTCACAACCTTCGAATCTTTGGCGCAAAGTAAGTTGATCACGAAATTCTTCGTACATCATTTCCACAAACTCTTCTTTAGACTTTAGACCAGCACGCATTTTTCCTCATTTCTTGTAATTCTTATCTGCTGTAGCTAACAGAACAAATATTGCCGCTAGTGCTAAGATTGTCCATATAATGTGTGTAACATTTGTGACAAAAATAAACACTATCAGTACTGTTAAGAAAGGATGATCTAAACACCACTGTTTCATGTGCTATCACCTACCAATCTATTTCTTCCCAATACACTATTACCGCTAAAACTGCACCGAACATCAGCACAACTATACTACAAAGAAATACTTTTACTGCGATGGTACTCAATGATAATAAAATTGATAATACCAACAATAGACCAGCTAAACCTGTAATACATCCTGCAACTCGCTTAATCATTTGTAAACCCTCCAAGGTTCTTCTCTACCATGCCATACATTTGCCATACATGCCGCTACCCACACGATGAACACAACTGCTGTTGCCGCTGCACCTAGTACTGATACAAGAAAGATTCCGAACGCAAACAATTGGAACCACGTAAACACTGAGTCAAGTAGACTGAGTGGAGCTGACAATATTCCCCACGCGATTATACCAATGATAACTGTTAAAACTTTAGTTTGAAAAAATTCAAACAATCTACGATTAATTCTCATGACTTACCTTTCTTCAGTGCTATCCATAGTCTTGCTACTGCTTGTTCGGGCGTGTCACCTTCACCATAAACGTCATGTTCACTAGTGTCCCACCAAACCCCATGTGCATACCAGCGAGCGATGCAGCCATTTCCATGCTCATTTGGTTCTGCTTGCTGATGGATAGTAGTAATTCTTCTTTCGAATGGAACATCACAAGCTCTTATAAGTTCTGAGAGTGTTGGGAGATAAGCACTGTCTTGAAGCCGTTTCCCTAGCTCATAGAAATTTAGATGGGTATCTTCATTTACTTCTTTCCACTCAGTTTCATGGTTTTCAAGAACCCACCAATTTTTTCCGTATTGTGAATACCCAGCTTCTTTCAGCTCTTTTGCCAATTCAAAGTCTAATGGCAAGAAACTAGAATTTTTACTTCCCATCATTTTCCTCTCTTTTTACTGTGTACCCACAATAAACACAGACCATATCGCCTTTTTTGAAGACACCTTTATCTCTTTTAACTGTTACGTAATCATGGTGTCCATCTTTGTCACAGATAGTTTGTTCTTTCTTCCATGACCCTTTTGGCGGTCTCTCTTTTTTCTTTTTATTCGCCATTGTCTTTTAAATTCCACCTTTTACATTTTTCTTGTGCGAGTTTTCTTGTTGGTAATAAACGTCTTTCATCTACTATTTCGTAGTGCCGAGTACACATGCTTGTGTGATATTGAATGGAAGTGTGTTTAGGGCATATAATAATTTCAATCTTATCTACAGTTCTTTCTACTCCTTCAACTATCCATTGTGGTTGCGCTTCAATAACTTTGCTGCCGAGACACTTAGGACATTTGTATAGTTGTCCATCCAGAAGCACAACTTCTCCAACGCCTTCACAGGAAGGGCATTTTATCTCCATACCTCTACGGATAATTCTACAAACTTTATTACCTATAAAGTATTTATGTTCTACTGTGCAACTCATTTTGTAATAGCTCTACCCACTCTCTCAAAATTCATACCCGCAAGGAAAATTATAGTGATGCCTATTGGCAAAAACAATGGAAAATCTTTCTGTGTAGATATAAACCATGCCACAAAGATTAACCTCACTACTCCCGTGAGTAATTCTATTTTCATTCGCTTTCTTGTCATAGCACCCCAGGAGCCGATGAAGGCTCAAGGGGCTATCGTACAAAGGTGGTTCAGGTTGGCAAACCTAAACTATTTAGGAATGTTGAACAGCAACGGTGCGCCCGCTCCGCCACTGTAGTACGTGGGGAACTTACCATCCCAGACATCAATGGCTCGTTGTTGTAAGACTCCGGGAGTTAAGCTGCGCTCCAGTAGTTCGTTGGCTTTAGCAGTACCTTCAGCTTTGAGAATACGAGACTCTAAGCTGAAGGTTGCCTCTGCAATGAGCTGTTCGGCTTCAGCCTCTTTTGTCACGACTATGAGCTTTGCCTGCTTCGCCAATTGTTTCTGCTTCACTTTGTTCTCGATGGCGGCGGTAAAGTCCTTCTTGAAACTGATATTCTGCACCGAAATATCATCGACGATCAAGTATGAAGATGCGAGACGGTCGGATAGAGTTGTTTTGATCAACTCGGCCAGTTTCCCTCGGTTAGCAATCATATCCTCGGCTTCGAATGTTGCGGTGGCTCTTTTGATTGCGTCCTGAGTTTTCGGCACAAGGATGGTTTTCGCAACTGTATCTGCGTCTCCAATATCCCTGTAGATTCTATGGACATTTTTAGCATCGTAGTGGTAATTGACTGTGACGACCGCTCCAACATCTTGTGTGTCCTTGGAGGCCGCCGAATTCTTTTCGACATCTAATACGACCGTGTGCTCTCTCACTCGAACCGAAACCTCGTGAACTGTCTCCACCGCTGGGGTTACAACGTTGAACCCCTCTTGCAAAATGCGGCTTTTTACACCAGATTTTTGTGAGTAAATAACACCTCTGTGACCTGCGGGCATGATCTGAATGGCAGAAAAGAATACTAATATTCCCACCAATACAACCAGCCCTGTTACTGTACGAGAGACTGGAAAACTCGCAATCCCTCTGATATCACCGTAATCAGTTCTGTCGAAAGATATGCCCTTCCATATCCATCCAATCAAACCAATTAGAGTGACCATAAACAATAGAAACTTTAAAAACTCCATGCTTGTTACTCCTTTTACCTGTTTACCTTACTATCAAAGTCAATACTCTATAGAGTATATTGAGTGTGGGCTAGTAGCCCAATGAAACTAGTATGCTGCCAATGAGGAAACCAAGAGCCAATCCGCCGACGATACAGCCTATGACCGTCCAGACTCCAATTCCTGACTTTTCTTCTACCACCAATTCCTCTTCTTCTTGCTTGTCGTCTTCAACAAGCTCCAGTTTAGGCACATCAACGTTGTCAGTTTCCCCTTGTACGACTTCCTCTGCTCCAGCGCCTGCTGGTTCAACCTTTTCTCCATTGTTCTCGTTCTGTTGTTCGTTCTTATCTTTGCTCATGCTTTTTTCTCTCCTTCCCATCTTAAAGTTCCGCTCTCTTTCTTACGTCGGTAAAATTTTCATCACGTATCAATTGACCATCAACGAATACGGTTTCTAATAGGTCTTCGCCTTCCTCTGAGATTAGGACTGTTTTGAACTCTTCTCCAACCTTGATTAATTTAAGTCTTCCTGCTTTGGACGCTTTGTACACATCTCTTGGTTGTTTACGAATATCATGCCAAGTACCATCTCTGAGTTGTGAAGAACACTTGAAAGCAAACCGCTGTACGTCTCGATTTACGTCTTGAAGTAAGCCACCACCCATCCCAAATGTAGCTATGTTATCAGTGCTGAACTTGTTTAGTTCCACAAAAGCTAATGTCTCACTGATTGAATCTATACTTAGTCCGTCTCCCCAAAGAACTCTTACTTTCGGGTTAAGAACTTTGTATCCTTTGCTGTTTATTTCGCCTCCAAAATTATGGTAAAGCGATTGTAATATCCAAAGTACCTGCTCACCAGGGGTTCTATGCTCTGGAGATATACTGTCTGGTCTAACGACGAATACTCCATCACGTTTTAGTATCTGTTCTTTGTAGATTTTGCCCATGTACTCGTCTACGAATCTGTAAATGTCGTAAGAATCTCCCACGACGCTCAAGATTCCAGCAGGGTATTTGGCTAATATTTCGCCCAACAACCTTATTTCTCCTTCTCTGCCGTAACTAGTCATGATACTATGCTCCGTTGCTGGTACAGAGAAAGCAATATCGCTGAAGTCACGCGGGGCATTGTAATAGTCTCTAGCGCACACAATCGCGGCCAGGGTGTCAGTACCCATAAAGTTCACTAGATGGGCAAGACCACCTATCTCAGCGCCACTCATAGTACTTACGCCCCTTGCTCCAAAGTCATGCAACTTAAAGAGTAGACTACTTACATCGTCTGAAGTCATTCCCAAATAAGCTTTGAGAATTCTTTTGACTTCACGACTGAGAGTAGCCACTGTGCTTGGATACCAAACTTGGCTCAAAAGTGTTTCCAAGTATGATGTTAGCCACTCACACTCTTTGTCAGTGTTTAGTATGGTGAGCATCACATTATCTTTCGGAACTACCATGCCCTCCGGCACTGCCTTTATCATTACTGGCAATCTTCCGTCGTGTTTATTGAGTATGTGCTCCCACCCAGCTTTGTTAAAGGCTCCTGGGCCTAGATGCGCCAAGCACAATGTTTCTGCTTCATCTATTTTTTCTTGGGTCACAACTCGGCCTAAGAACATGTTCTTGAGTATGTATTGTAACCCAAAGAAAACAGTCTCATCCCACCTTGCCGTATTTCTCGCCTCCAGGTAGGAGTATATTCCTCGTGTGCCTGGTGGATACATATTGTGGTGAGCACCAATTTTGTAACTGTCTGTGCTTAAAATAATGTTCTTTTTGCTCATCAACTCTACCTTTCTCCCTTATTATTAAACAGTGAATTCTTCTTTACTTATTCCTTTTTCTCTACAATGGTGTATTAACTCCCTTAATAAGTCTTCATGGCTGGGAATTAAATCACCAGGCAGGATGTCTGTGTTTCCACTTGGTAAAAATCTTACCCACTTCAGTTCATCTAAGTCGTCTCTTGGTTGTATATCACCAAAGATATATTTGGCTGTGTAAAATGCGGTCATTATTTTATCTTCTTCTCTACTATAACGACCATCATTAATTCTAAGACTACAAACGTATCTTAAATCATCTATTTCTGCACATGTCTCTTCATTGACTTCTCGTTTGCAAGCTGCTTCCAATGAATCATCTTTCTGCGGGTCAACAAACCCTCCAGGAAATCTCCATTTTATTTCGTTCTCTTTTCTACCAATTAGCAGTTCTTCATCTTTTAAAACTGCAATATCCACGGTTTGATAAGAGGTTGCAAATCTATTTTGAGCTGCCCACGTAACACCTGCTCTGAAATGAGCAGTTGGTAGTTCACGCAGACCAGTTTCTTTTCTCAACTGTGTCGCAGATTGACATGGCTTCTCTAAGAATTTGCGTGTATTAAACCCACCATGATAACGGCCAATGAAACTGTCTCTACCACCATACAACATAACACTGTGATTTGGGCCTCTGAAATCATTAATTATAGAGTCTAGATTTCTTGACCACAATTCATCGTTGTCTGGTACATCTTTAATATAGGCTATTGTCGTGGTTGGGAACTCATTAAATATCATTTGCCTCCGCGATTCGTAACTGAGAGGATTATTCATGGTCACTCTAGTATGAGCTACCCCCACTATTATGAGCAATCTGCCAGTTTTTCCTAGCACAGTGTGCATCATGTCTCTGTGTGCATCAGTTAAATAAGGGGTTTGGAATCTACCCACAATCACACCTATGTCACTGAGTTCCTCTTCTGGTTCCATGTTCATAGCTCAGTACCTCCATACTTATCTATAATTACCCAATCTTCTTTTAAATATTGTCTTACTAAATCTTCAAGGTGCTTATCATCTTTAGCCCACAATGTAGCGTATTCATGAGCTTCCATAACGTGAGTAATTACTTCGTAATGCAAAGAAGCGATTACAAAATTAGGTATGCCTGCATGATTAGATACTTTTAAATCTAAATGTTTTGTAGGCTCAAAATGTATTGAAATATTTCTTAATAATTTTACACCTTTGCCTGTATCTTCGGTTCTAATGCGTCTTTCAAGTCTTAATTTATTTTGCATCAACAACCTCACTCTTGTTTACTTCTTTGCACTTGTGTTTTGTTCTTCCCACCACAGTAAGGATACAATCGCTTCCCCAAAAGGTTTCACAATGAGTCTGCCCACAAAAAGGAAGCATATCACATATATAAACTTTTTCAATTTTTTCTCCAGGTTCCACTTTCTATCCTTCTAGCTCCGTGTTCTTCCATATTGTCTTTGTTGTTCATGTGATACGCCCAGACAGGAAAAATACTACCATTAGATTCTGTCAAAACTAATGCTCTTTCGTACAAACAATTTTTTACGCCTGGTCTAAATCCTTCCAATCTATCTAAATCATTAAAACTAGATGACGGATTTCTGAATGTAATTACTTCTCCAAAAACTCTACCCCATTCATCACCATAGTCATTAAATGTATTAAACTCCGGGTCAGTCAATGTTTCTTGGAGTTCAACATCAAATTCATGGTCTTTCGTCCCATGCGCTATGATGGAACGGTGTGGAATCTGGATGCCAGGAAATGCACCGTGTACTAAATCATAAATTCTCCCGATAATACTTCCTTCTTCCACATGTGTAACATCTTTGCAATAAAAATAGTGGTTGCCATGACCTCTTTTTAGAGTACCATAAACAAACACTTTGTATAGTTTTTCCATCATTTATTAACTTCCATTCTCAACACTTCATCAGTAAAAGCAAATAAAGTACCGTACATGACTCTCATTTCATTTACAATATCAAGTGAACCATCGACTTCTTCATCTGACGCATGTAGCATAACAGCGTCGAAGGGTACTACTGTATCGTACCCACGATAAAAAGCATCAATCACACTGTGCCGTATACTAATGTCTAAAAATGCTCCTGTAAAAATTAATGTGTCTACGGCGTATTCAGTTAGAATATAATCCAAACCTGTGTTATTAAAAGCAGAAAAAGAATTCTTGTGTAGAACTTCATCTCTTTCATAATCAACTGCTATCTCTGGTACAAGACTTGCAGCAGGAGAACCTTTCATAGCATGGTTATCCCACACCTTAAATTCAACATCTTCTGGAGAATGACTATCTATTACATGAACTGCTCTATTATAACCACTACTCCACTGTAGCAAATCATTGATGTTAACTACACAACCAGGGAAACGAGGTGAAGCGTACCTTCCCCTGACACATTCCTCTGTAGTATCTATATTTATAACCATTGGATTCAATTTGGGTCTCCTGAGGGCATTGGATTCACACTTGGTATACCAAACTCTTTAGTCACTGTTTTGGACTCTTTTCTTCCCAAAGCATCCTCCCCACCAAATTTTTCATCTATGACTACTTCTCTAATTAAAGTTATAGTGCTTTCGTTCGCAATTATTTTTGGAGTAGACTTTGAAGTAACACTCTTTTTTAAAGCGACAACAGTATTTCCAAGTGTATGTATTTTCCAGATAGAAAAGAATAATAAAACAATTATTCCAACCATAAACACTCGTAAGTACACATTCTCATTAATTTTTACTTTTTCGCTCATAACACTCCTTTTCATTTGCTTTTCAAGTGCTTTCCGATAGCTCCCGGTCGGGGAGCCACCAGGAAGCATTTGACAGGCTTCTAGGTAACAATGGAGCAACATCCTTGATTGTTGTCGCGCTAAGGCTGAATTCGTGATGGTACATCATCTTGTTTCGGGAGTTGCTGTCCGTGCAATGCGCTCCAGTGTATTTTATTTTAGGTTACATTTTCAAATGTTATTCTATATCTTTCCTTATCTCCCACATCTTCTATAGACATTATTACTCTTTTTTCTACGTCAGTTACAAAATGTTCATAAAACTTATTAAACGTCAATCCAGATTTAGCAAATTCTCTTATATACCTACGGCTTATTAATTCATATAAATCTATAGGTATTGTAAATATATACAAAACTTCGTATATATTCTCTCTTACCACAGCGTTTGCCATTATGTTGTGTTCTCTTCGACTGTCTCTTTCTTTTTTTCCGTTGTTTTGTTTTCTAACCTGGCAGCAACTCTAGCAGCTTTGCTCTCATCTCTGCGCCTTTCATACGCTTCAATTTTGCCAGCTTTGTTGTCTTTTTGTTCTTTCCTCTGGCTTTGTATATCGTCTTGGTGTTTTATAAGACCGTTTATTGATTCAGCATATCTTCTTGAGACATTATGCAAGGCTCTTGCTAAAGCAATTTGCTCGCCAAGTTCAGCGTTCGGTGTGTCTCCTTTAGCACGAACAGCTCTACCAGTTGATGATATTCCATATAAGCTTTTTGCATCACCAACAAAACCTTGTTTATTTGGAATAGTACTGATTATTGACATTTCAACGTTAGCCACAGAAACGTCTCCATCAGAACAAGTTTTGGTTATTATTGTTACTGAATGTTCTCTTTCTTTATTTACTTTTTTGCTCATGGCGATAGTCCTCCTAGTTTATTTTTGATTGTTCTTTTGAAAACATTATATACGTTGATATAAGTGAAAATCCTTCTGCCATTATATCTGTGTATTTGTTTTCCCCTACTACTTCAGATGGAATTAAGAACACCCCTTGCCCTAATAAGTCTTCTCTGTTGCCATCATCTTCATCCAAGAACCGTAGTTTTAGGTTTCCTTCACTCGGTAATCTTTCCACCTGCCCTATATATTCACTAGATTCTGTGAAAGCTAAATAGTGATTTTTATTAATTGATTTTGAGCTGTTCTCCAAACTCACTGCTTTCTTTGGTTCCATTCGCTGTTTCATCTATTTCCATTCCTCTTGCTGGTTGAATTTCTAGAAGATTTGCTTTCAGCACTTTCCAAATTGGTAACATTTTGTCAGCTTTCCATTTGTCTCTAGCTTCGGCCATCATTTTGGGACGTTCTCTGGGGTCATCGAAATTAATTCCTGACTCTAAAGCCCATTCTAATACTTCTGCTGCAAAATCCCTTTCGTCTTGATAACCTTTAATAGTCCAATTAATTAATGTTTCAGCTCTATAAATTTTTCCTGGGTTAAAGTCTTCTCCTAAAACCTTCATAATGTATTTTGTATCCACAACAAAACCATTAGCCAATTGTTTAGTTAGAGTTCTTGAAATCATAAATTTGTTTATATAATTTTCTGCTGTTGCTCTTAATTGTCTACTCAAGAAACTGTAAACATATAGTTGTCCTTTGTCTCCATAAGCATAGCAGCAATATCCAGCAGTACTTATTTGCATAGTCTCTTTAACTGTATTTTTATTTAGTTCATCCATAAATTTTTCCATAGAAGCTATTGCTCTAGGGAATGTTTTCATGTCCGTACTATCAAATTCATTTATTGCGATGGGTGGTAAGTGTCCTTTTGCGTCACCTAATTCAAACATTTGACCATCTGTTTGTCGCACTGCAAACAAGGTAGAAGCAGCTAAATCAAAGTTATACTTTATACAACCATATACCTGATACCCAAACACTTCAAAAACCATGTTCATGTTATCCATTATTGCATCAGGTATGTGTGGGTACATTTTTAATATTTTCTTCCACAAAGATGCTGCTGGGAAACCTATAGTGTCTCGAAGAATTTCAGTTATTCTTGGTTTGAATGTTACAAACTCTTTTTCACCATCAGTATACTTATAACCTAATACACTGAACCCTTCAAATTTCTCTCTCACAACTATGTATTTGAAAGTTGGCACAGTCTCACTATCTAAATTGCCCAAGCTAGGGTAACTAAATACTTTTTGAGGCACAAATTTCTTGTTGACTGAAGCTATGTATAAAGAGCCATACATAAGTCCCGGTTCGTCACAAAAAGCCCCAGTAATAGTATTACCGGGGTTAAAAGTATCCTCTTCTTCAAAAAAAGATACATGTTGCTTTTGAACCTTTAATGCTTCGGAAGCCTCACTTAAAACTGTTTTTCTTTCTTTAGCAATAGAGCCAGGTTGTTTTTTTCGTTTAATCTTATTTGTTAAAGTGTGTATAGAATTGGTATTGGTGCGGTGAGGGATATTAGACATTATTGAAACTCTCTAACGTTCTTATGTTCACATGGTCTAGCACTGGTTTCATTGTTTCTAATCCGCCAAACATCGTATGTGGATTGTCATAATCAATTGTTGTAATCTTCCCAGCTGTCAATGGTATTTCTTGAAATTCAAATAGTACACGCCGAATCATATCCATTACACCGTTTTCTGCCCAACCATTAGCTTCTGCTTCTATGCTCAAGGCTTCTTCTAGGGAAGTCGCTATTATTACAGAACAAAGAGTTCCTTGGTGGTCGAGCAGATACAGATTAAGTTTTTTATTTTTAATAGTTTTTTTCACTGGTGTCCTTGATTTTCTTAATCTATCTCTTGGTTCTTTTCCCGTTCCCATGTTGCTCCTAAAAAGTATTGCCATTATTTCTGCCTGTTATATGTCCAGCAGTATGGGCCGGATGCCACAACGACCCACACTACTGGATTGGAGGTGAAACCATCAAACTTAAAACATTAAATACTTGGTCGGTATAAGTTCAGTAATACCCAATTCTTCTTTTTCTTGAGATAACATTAATCCTTTTTTATAAAAACAAAAGGGACAGGCTCTTGCTAGTTCTTCGTTTGTTGTGGGTATTTCTCCTTTTTCGGGACAAGTACATTGTTTCTCTAATTCCTTGAACATTTGTCCATAAGTAAACTCTGTCACTCTTTCAAATAGTCTCCTTTCTCCCTGTGTGCAGTATATTAAGTACTCTGCACATTTTTTTAATCTTGTTTTTTTACTTTTTAACCATTTTCTTAGTACAATATACCATTAAAGAAAAGGGCTGTCAATAGTCCTGACCTGCGACTTTACCAAGCAAGCTGGTTGCGTAGGAGGCCAAACAATAAGGTTTGTTTTGGATATTAACTATTCATTAGTTTTTCTTTTACAGTAGTTACTATCTCATCTATTTTTTGCCTATTGATGTCTACTAAATCAGATATTTGAGTATTACTGAACTGGAAGAACTTTAGTATTAGTACATGTCTTTCAAGTTCTGTTAATCCATTAGTTGAGTAAATATCATTATCAATTATTTGTTCCAGTGCTTCAACTTCTTTTGCACCATCACTCTTTGTTTCATAGCCCCATGCGGCAGACTTGCTCAGGTTAATAAATCTATTCTTTATTATTGTTTTAAAATTTGGATTTTCTGGCATACCGTCTTTTAAAGATTGTAGCATGGCCAAGACACCTTCTTGATATAAATCTTCTTTGCTCATAGAAACACTTTTAGAAAATTTATCTGCCATTCTTTTCAATAGGTTATCGTAACTGTCTATTATTTTTAACTTCTCATCATTATTCATTAAAATCTATACTTACCTTTACGTTTATATTCTTCACTGTTTTTTAACTTGCACACTCTACAAGTAGAAATGCTATTACAGTAATCTTTGTCAAGGGGTTCATCGGATAAAGTACATCTATACAGTATCACTATTTTGCTATAAAAATCTTTCTTTCCATCTGCGAATACGGCTACTTTTTTTTCACAGACTTCGCATTCCCCTCTAATAAATTTACCCAAAGGGTAATAACCCATCGCTCCTTTGAAGAGGTTTCTGAAGTTAAAAGGAACAGAATATCTTCGTTTTCCAGGTATGATAGGGTCGTCAGAGTGCCAAATTCTACTTTGGCAATGAGGACAAATATTTTCAAGAATCATTTCATCACTTCCTTATTCTCCAAATAGAATATCCATTAAAATATCTAATAGTTGTTCTATGGTATAAATGTTTCCTTTGCCTGATAAATAGCTAACTATCTCATATCTTTTTTTGATATCAGTAACAAACCATCTAGCTGCGGCATGTTTAAATCCTCTATTAATTCTGTTTCTGGTTATGTCTTTTTCTTCTAGTAGTTCAACTAGTAGCTCTCTTATGTGCTGTTCTTTTACGCTAAGTTTTCTTGGCATGTTATCCCTCTAATAAAATTAGTTCTAAAATTATCCTTGGTGGGACATTGTAAGCGAGTAGTTCCATTTTATGAGAAATATTATTTAACATACCTTGTAGTGTGTGGGAATGTATTGTTCTACTGCCCAATAGTACCCTAGCTCCTTCTAAGAGTGTAGGGTCTTGTATTATTATTTCTGGCTTTGACAATTCTTTCACCACAATTAAATCTCTGGTGTGTTTTAATAAATCATTTATAAAAGTTCTCAAATCAATTCCACTTTTAGACATTTTCTCCACAAATAGTAGAGTCCTTTCGTTATCCCCCTCCAAAGCTACAAAAACAGCTTCATTCAATAAAGTAATTTCTGATTTATTTGCTAATAGAAATGTAGAACCTTGTTTTATATCATCTTTACACACCGTTGCTACTTCTTCTAGTAATTGGATAGCATTTCTCATACTTCCTTCAGAAAGTTTTGCTATTACTGATAATTCATTTTTGGGTGTTGGTTCTTCACCATTTTCAGTAACAGACATCTCTTTGCAAATTTTAACTAGATGTTCAGCTATGGTAGCGTGTCTCATTGGGATATAATTGAATGTTTTACATCTTGACAAAACCGTTTCTGGTATAGCAGAAGGATTTGTGGTGCATAATATAATTACATTTCTATCTGGCATTTCTTCAAGGCTTTTTAAAAGCGCATTAAAAGCTTCTTTGGTAAGTTGGTGTGCTTCATCCAATATAATTATTCTATAACTATTTTTAGGTGGAGTATACTGTAGAATTTGCCTAATCTCTCTAGCTTCATTGATACCTCTATTTGAAGCAGCATCAATTTCTATAACGTTAGGATTCATATCACTTTCTATTGATTTACAACTTATACATTTATTACAGGGTTCTATTTCTTGTTTATTGGTACAATTTAAATACTTAGCTATAATTCTAGCTGTTGATGTTTTACCTGTACCTTTAGTCCCTGTTAATAGAAATGTATCACTGTTAACTTTGTCCAATGTTGACTTTAGCCTGGATACTGTAATCCTTTGGCCTACAATATCATCAAGTCTTTTTGGACGAAATTTATTAGCCCAAGACATTTAAGTTAATTTACCTCCATGTAATTCTTCTAAGTGCATTTTTATATCGTTGTACATTGCCCTATTCTTTTCAAAAGTTTCTCCTTTTACTAAACCATTTTCTACTTGATTTTGAGTCACAGAACCATAATGGTAATATGGTGCTGATGGTGTTGAGACAGCTCTTAAGTGACGAAATAGTATTCTGTCATGGTAGTTGTTGTCTTCAAAATAAGCAGGCTTAAACTGCTCATTAAATAGTCCCACCACATTAACACATTTTTTGTTAATCATGTAGCAAGCAAAATCTGGATGTTCAGAATGAGGTGTTTCCATATCAAGTTCGTAGTTTAGAATATCCCACGGTTTCTCTAATGCACCTCTGACATTCAAAGCTGACGCAAGAACTATATCTTCTTCTGAAGCTTCTAAAAAATCAACTAGATTATCTATAGTTTTTGGATGAAGAATAATATCATTGTTTGTCACAAGACAATATTCTCCCCCTAGTTTGACCATAGAATTCTCTATTATTTGATTCCAACTTCCAGCACAACAATTAGGTTCTTCATTAGTAACAACGTGTAAATGTTTTACTGATTCGTGCATATCTGAACCTGTTGTCATCTGTTGTTTTAAATAATCTTTTGTTCCATCAATTGAAGCATTGTCAATAATATTAACATATAAGTCATATTTATCTGAACGTATACTTTTTAAATAGTCTTTAGTAAATTTAACACAGTTTAATACCGGCGCACCTACGTATATCATTTTTTTCATATAATCATTCCTTTCTGCACTCTCCTGGGTGTGCTACATATTCAAATGTTTTTCTATGTTCTATATCAGTACCGTAAATTGTACTTGTTCGTGTATTAATAGATGTTGATGATGCTTCATAATACTCACAGTCTGTCCTACAATTTGATTTGGTTATTGGACAAAAAACATTTTTTCGTTGCATATCAAAAATCTTCTGTTGTTTGTCTGCACGTTCTCCACCCTCCCAAACGGTGGTGTGTCGCTCTTGTTCGTGTTTTTGAACTTTCTTTTTCCAAGGCCACATTAGAATAAATCTCCTCTCCAATCGTCTCTTACAAAGCATGATTCTATTATCTGGTTTTTTGGCCCTTCTACGCATCTAGGGCATTTTTCTAAGTCTATACTTTCTATAGCTTCTAAGTGTTCTTTACTTTTCCAAATTTCATCAAAGAATCTTTCATTCAAGTTGCCAAATGTTAAGTCCATTCTATCTTGACAAACAATCAAATCACCAGTAGCTTTGACGCAAGCCAGTAGTGGTGTTGCCCTACACTTTAAATAGCCTCTATCTGGAGTCCAATGCCCTGCAAACTTATCTAACCTAATGTTAACATCTAGGTTCGAGAATGCTTTCTTTATATCATCCTCACTATATACTTGTAGAGTATTTTTTACAGTCTCATAGATTTCTTTATCTTTCTCTGGCCAATATGCTGGTCTTATGTGTACAAAATCAGCATGTTTCTTTTCTGCCAAACTACAAAAATTTAGTATCTCAAACGCATTTTCATGAGTTAATACCATAGCTAGACCTAAATCACCGGGGATTTCTGTCATAAAATTGTTTATTCTGTCTATGTTTTCTAATACTCTATTGAAGCCACCCATTTTTGGTTTCATTATTAAATTATAAGTATCTTCTGTGCCAGCATTGATAGAAACTCTTAAATAATCAACATTTTCTGCTATAGTTTTAATACCTCCATTATCCAAAGATACATTTAAATTTGTAGACAATGCTACTTTCAGCTTGTACTTTTTCGCTTTTATTATCATGTTCAATGTTTCGGGATTTAAAAGTGGTTCGCCACCGCCAGAGAAATGTATTGTTTTTGAATTACATTCCCGAGCTTGGCCAATTATATAATCAAAAATATCTGCTGATAATACAGCACTTTTGTTTTCACTTCTATCATCTTTCATAATACAAAAATTACAATCATTTGTACACGCATTGGTTGGATAAATATGCCAAATCAATGGAGCAGACAAACCACCTCTGGCTAATAAATCTAGTTTCAAAGGGTATTTGAGTATTTTATATGGGTTGAATCTATCTATTTTCAATTAGTTTTTCCTCCAAACCCCTCATATGTTCCGTCTTCCACATATGGCTTTACTTCATCTTTCTGTGCTGCTGTTAAAGGATGCCCACGACCATCTTCCATTCTTTTTTTTGTTTTACAGTTGGTACAACAAAGATATAAGTCATATTCACTGAATCCATTATGAGTTTTTTCGTTTTCATCCATTAGGACATTTAATGGGTTTCCACATCCGTTACAAGCTAATATCATTAACTAAAAAACACTTTCCTAGGGAATGAATTGAGGTAATTAACAAAGGTGTTGTCTTTCAAAAATCTGTCACTTAACTTCTCTGCGTTTGAACCCATTTCAAAATCATCAAGGTCTCTTTTAGTTAAACTCTCTCCGTGGTAAGCTACATTTGGAATGTACATTATTCTGAATCCCTCTTCTAAAGCTCTCCAGTTAAAGTCAACATCTTCAAATTGGTATGAAGGCCAATCTTCTGTTATACCACCTAGTTTTTTCAATACTTGTTTTTTAATGTACATCACCGAGGCAGTTACATGACAACAATAAAGTGCCACGTTCTCTCCTTCTGGTAAATGTATAATCGAGGTTCTAGCGGTCATTACTCCGCCACCATGTTGCAAACTACCGTCCTCTTTTAATAGTTTGAATCCAAAAATGTCTCCATGTGGGTAATACCTACCGAAGTTATCAAATGTCTCAGCTGTTAGAGCAGCATCATCATCCATGATAAGTACATCAGAATCATGACCCTCTAATCCTTTATTTATAGCCTCTGGCCAAGTCATTCTGCCTGTGATTACTTTTAAATCATAATCAAAGGGTAGATGCTTTAGACTATCTTTTGAAGCCTCCCAACCTGGGCGCTCCAAAGTTGGTATAATTACTCTTATTTTATCCAATTAATTAATCTCCTCTTCACTCAGGGGAATAGTTATATTTTTTATAATTGGTTCCACTTTGCTTGATATTTCAATAGCTGTAGTGTTTGGCGCACCATAGATAACATTATCATTAATAAAAACATGAGGTTGATCATTCAATGCTTTGGATAAAGTATTAATTGCTTCTGCCAAAGTATTAATTGTTTTTAATCGTTGTTCAGAATTAGGTAACTTCAGTTTAATACTTACTGGTGTTGGTTCAGTTTCACTCATTTGTTCTTTCCTCATTTCTCGGGACAACTCCTTTTGCGTCTGTTCTTGACCAATCTGGCCTAACAACCACAGGGAACTTGTCTCCGTATTTGCCGAATAGTCTTTGTTCTGACTTTTCGTATATGAATTTATCTCCATTTTCTACGTCTTCACCATAAACTTCTTTAATGTGCTTTTTAGCCCACTCAAGATAAGCTGGCCTACAAGACGTTAATCCTCCAGCGTGGTCACAGCCAATTCTCAGTACAGCGTTGTCCCAACCAGCATAGAGAATATCTAAACTCAAGATTTTATCATAAAAATGGTGGACTTCAATCAAGTCATCCCACTTTATTTCGTCCAGAGCTTCTTTTCTAATTATCAATGAAGCGCCGTCCATAATACATGCTGGGACTACTTCTACGGGCGGTAATTGCCCGTGCTCATAGTACGGGGCTCCCAACTCAAGACCTAAGAAATTACACATAGTCTGGATGCGTCCACCATCAGTACCAATTCCGACAGCACCCACAAGCCCAGATACACCTAAGTTTGGGTAATTTTTGTAGGCTCGTCTAATTATATTATCCCAGCCTAACTCTTGTACGAACAAATCATTATGAGTAAAGAAATAAATATCTGTGTCTTTGAAATAGTTGTAACCTTGCTCCAATGCTGGGTATAGCCCAACATTTTCCTCATTCCTAAGTACAAATACATTTGGGAGTGCAAGTGGCCCTGCCAAAGCTTCCACAACAGGTACTTCTGAACCATTGTCAATAATCAGTATATTAAAGTCTGGTGCGTTGATTGAGTGTTGGAATAAGTGGTCAATACACTTCTCAGTTAAATCGTGTTCTCCTATTACTGGTATTATTACTGAAATTTTTAGCATTGATAGAATAACATCTCTTCCAGCATAGTTCTTTCTTCATCATTAAGCATAGCTTTGTCTGCCTCATGAAGTAAGTCTTGTTGACAAGTTGAACAGAGTTCTCCATCCTCGGTTGAGTTTCCACATCGGGAACAGAACATAATACATCTTTCCTTTTTTTGAATTTTCGGACATCTTATCTATATAGAATGTGTCCAAAGAGGGGGGGTTTAAGAAATTGAACGGTGAATTTTTCTTAATTTGTATATTAACACAAACTGTAATGTTTGTCAAGCATTAATTTATAAACTTTTAACAAGCAAGCTGTTAACAATAAGTTTACAATTATTTCCCGCCGAAACCAAATCTATCTTGTATATAAGAAGTAGAACTTTTTTACTTTGGGATTTATTAATAATAATATTTATTTATAATAATATTTATTAGGGGCGAGAGAACAATCAAGCTTTTAAACCTTCAGAAAGAATTGGCAACATTTCTTTAGAAACACAACCTGCTTATTTAGAATATTTTCTAACTTTTTTTAACTTTTTTCCGCCGAAACCAAATCTATCTTGTATATATATAGTAGAGGGAAAGTTTTACCTAGATTTATTGAACGGAAAGGAAAGGATTGTTTTATATTGAAACCAAGGATACTATTTATCACAGATAGTATTACATTTAATAGTGGATTTGCAAATGTGATACGAAAGTTATTATACTATTTTCACGAACAAGGATATGAGGTGGCCCAACAAGCTTGGGCTTACACAGGATTTCCACCTGTACAAGCACCATTCCCAGTATATCCAATAAGGTATCCAAATGGAAATTATTTTGGATCTGATGTTTTTCCAGACGTATGTAAAATGTTTAAACCAGACATAATTTTTTCTTTAGGAGATTGTTATGCGGTAGATTGGCTAGTGAACAACAAGGCTATAGGGGATGCCAAATGGATTGCTTATGTACCTATTGATAGTCACCCAATACCTTCAGTACATCAGAATGGAATGGAGTTTGGTTGGCAAACTGTACTTGAAGCTCCAGACAAAGTTGTATTTATGTCAAAGTATGGAGAGACTAAAGCAAGAGAAGTTTGTAATTTTAAGAATGAACCAGTTACTATTTATCATGGGTACGACAAAGCTGAGTTTTACCCAGTAGATAAGCTCCATATAAAATGTAAAAATGGATTAGACCACATTGAAACAATATTTTCAACAGTGTGTACAAACTCCGAAAGGAAACAAAATCCTAGGGGGTTAGAGGCATTTGCTTTATTTTCCGAAGAGGTAGGCCCAGCAAAAACAACCATGTACATGCACACTCCGGTAAGAGATTCAAAAGAAGGATATTTTTTAGACCAAGTTGTTAAAACTCTCAACGTCAGAAATGTTATATTTGGTAAGGGGGTAATCAATGGTAAAGGAAGTCCTTTGTCTGGCGTTAGGACGGCTTACAACATCGCTGATGCCCATTTGCTACCGTCTTCCTGTGAAGGATTTGGATTGCCAATTTTGGAATCAGCGGCATGTAACACACCTACCATTGGAGTAGATTATTCTTCAATACCAGAACTAGTAAAAGGACATGGTTATTTAATAAAACCATCAGATTATATTTATAGTAGACCATATTGTATGAAAAGACCACTAATCTCTGTAGAAGGAATTGTAGAGGCTATGTTGGAGATTCATAATAATAAAGAGAAAAATATAGAACTAGGAAGAAAAGCTAGAGAGTTCGCAGAAAATTATACTTGGGAAAAAATATTACCTGAGTTTAAAACTTTGATACATGAAGTGAGCGAGTTGAGTGTAAATGATTAAAGAAGAAGTAGAAGCATATTTAGAAACAATTGATTGTAAAGCTGTGCTGGAAGTTTTTGATGTTGAGGAACTAGAACAAACATTCACCATAGCTCAGATTAAGAATGAAGAAGATTTTAAAGATACGGTTGTTTGTACAATATGCGTTAATTACAGTGAGATAGCTGAGTTGTCTTTGACACAAGGGATTGACTGGTCAGTTGTTTTAGAAGAACTGTTTAATTTATCTGTTCAGATTAATCCTAGCATTTTAAATTTTTCACCTAATACAAAGAGAGCTAGAGGTGGCAAAAGAAAAGCCACTTCACAAAGCTTTAAAAAAGAAAAGACTTTACCAGAGAAGAAAAAAATTGATGCTATACATAAAATTAATTTTGATTACGTGGCTAATAAACTCAAAGAAGAAGTGATAGGACACAATAGTGTGGTAGATGAACTTATGACTTCTTTGAAGTGTGCTTCTGTGGGGATAGCTGAACCAGAAAGACCTTTGGGTATGTATATGTTTGGAGGAACTTCTGGTTGTGGAAAAACTTTACTTACTAAGGAGTTTACAAAAGCTGTGTGGGGGAAAGAGTGGAAGAACCACTTCATTAAGTTGAATGGTTCTGAGTTCTCTAGTCGTCATGAAGTTAGTAAATTGATTGGTGCTCCTCCTGGTTATATAGGTCATGACGAGAAGAATAGCTTTGCAGACACTATAAGTGAAGTTGGAGAATGTGTAGTTTTATTTGATGAGATTGAAAAAGCTCATTTTGATATATTAAATATATTTTTACAAATAGCCGATGATGGTTGTTTCTTTGATAAGACTGGGGAAAAGATTGATTGCAGAAAAGTAATTTTCTTTTTCACTACTAACATTGGTAACAGGAATCCGAATAAAGTTAAAGTAGGATTTATTGAACAAGAAAATTCTGTTGGTGAAGATATGGAAGAATCCATTAAACGTACTTTATCACCAGAGTTTTTCAATAGAATTGATAAGTTGTTCGTTTTTGATATTTTATCAGAGTTAGATTTTAAATTAATTATTAATTTATATCTTAAACAATTGAACACACGTTTATCAAATTCTGGGATAAAGATTAAAATATCTAAAAAGGCGAAGGAATTTATAGTTAAAGATTCTTATTCACGGGAGTATGGAGCTAGAGAACTTAAACGTAGGTTTGGCAAAATAATAGAAAATAGAGTTGCTGAAGAAATTGTTGCACATGGAAATGATAGCAGAACGTTTAAGTTTGATATTAAGAATGATAAAGTAAGGTTGAGTGTTGATGACAAAAAAGAAAATAGTGAGGACAAAAAGAGAGTCTCAAGCAAAGACTAATACTATAGGAAACACTAAGAAAAGACCTCTAACTTTAGAGCACATCAGAGATGTTGCCGTAAAGACACAAGAGGATAAATTTAAGAATAGCCATTTTAATACTGAAGAGGCTATGAAAAAAAGTGAAGCTAATCTCACAGGCCCGAACTCAGTTGAGGGAAAGATGAAATCCCTTGCAAATTTAAGAGTGCAAGCTCCAGAAGAAGATAGCTTTGATGAAACAGGAGAGCATAATCTTAGAACACTTGAAGTATTTAATAGATTAACAGACCTAGAAAAAGAGTACTATGTGACTAGGATGGCAGATTTTAAAAGAGATTTTGAGTTTAACAATTCTTCGGACTGGGGATTACTCAACAGAATAATAACTGAGGAGATAGTTCAAGGAAGACTATATGGTTATCAATTAGATAGTCCTGAGAAGAATTTTTCTGAGCAAATAAGTCAATGTGCTAGAAGGCACAAAGAAGCATTGGAATCTTTGGGAGCTTCAAGAAAAGAAAGACTAAAAACAAAGACAGTAGATACTACAGTCAACATAGCTGATTTAGTTAAAGATTTTGATAATGAGCGCAGGAAAGAAAAGATATTTTCTGAAAAAGAAGAGTTTATTAAAGAAGAAGAAGCACTTTCTAAAAGGAATTTATTAAGTATAGAGGAAGAAGATATTAACACAGGCATAGACGCACAGGCGGCTATGAAAGAAGTTAAGTACGAGTAGATTTTATGGTAGTTAAAGATAAAAAACAAGATGCCTTACTAAAAGAATATATTGAATTTCTCAGAGAGCACCCTGTTGAGGCTGCGTACAAGTTGTTGGGAGTCAAACTTGTCCCACACCAGAGAATAATGGTCAAAGAAGCTTGGGACACAAAATTTGTTTGTTGGATACTTGGACGAGGTATGGGGAAAACTTATATGTTGGCCGTTATGGGCATTTTGAGAGCCATGTTGTTTCCAGAGGAAAAGGTCGTGATAGTTGGGCCTAGTTTCCGCCAAAGTCAGCTTATATTCGCTGAGATGGAAAAGATTCTGAGGCACAGTGCATTCTTCCAACAAAGTTTATCAAAACCACCTTTGCATCATGCAAATGGATTTAGTATGTATTTTAATAATGATTCTTGGGTGAAAGCTATACCATTAGGTGCAGACGGTAGTACACTTAGAGGACTTCGTGCCACTTTAATCCTAGTGGATGAAACGGCGAAAGTTTCTGATACAATCATCAATAGTGTTATATTGCCTTTCGCGGCCACAGTGAGAAACCCAACAGCAAAATATTTCGGTGATTTAGAAGACGACATGGAAAATTCTGTAATATTCGCTTCTTCTGCTTATTACCAATTTAATCATCTTTATGCCAAGTTCCTTTCTTGGAGAGAATTAGTATTAGAAGGAGACCCCGATTATAGTCTTCAAAGGTACAACTATTTAGATGCCCCGGAAGGATTCGCGGACATGAAGATGGTGGAGTACTATAGAAAGAACTTCACTGAAGAACAGTTTGATATGGAGATTCTTGCAAAGTTTCCAACAGATTCAAAAGGATTTTACCCCTCATCATTACTTCATAGTTGTACAGAAAAAGGTATAGTCCCTGTATTGACCCCGAGAGAAGGGTGTCTGTATGTTCTGGGAGTTGACCCAGCTAGACAAGATGATAGGTTTGCTATGACAGTTGTTGAGGTTGGGCCACATGAAATGCAAGTAGCTAATTGTTGTGCTTATGAAAATATCTCATTCCCAGAAATGGTTAATAGAATAGATGAGTTAGATAATATATACGATTTCACCAATATAAATTTAGACGCTGGTGGAGGAGGATTGGCAATCAGAGACCTTTTAAGGACGGAACGGTTGTCAAGAGGACAGGATGGGAAGTTAAGAAAGAAAATGCCCTATTTAGTAGTCGATGATAAAGACACAGAGGGATGGAATGGAAGAAGACATATACATTTAGTAGCATTTGGTTCTCCTAGTGTGAATGAAATGAACTTTTCATTGAAGAAGAACTTCGAGGATAAGCTACTAAAATTCCCATCACAACCAACTTTAAAGCCTAAAGAATACAATGAAGCAGCTGAAGTCGCTCTAACAGAGATAAGTGCGCTGCGTAATGAGTTGGAGACTATACAGACAGACCCAACACAACACGGGTACTTGAAGTTTTATGCTCCTGGCACATTAAAAAAAGATAGGTATTCCTCATTGTTGTTAGCTAATTTTGGAGCTAATGTAATAGTGGGGGAAAGATTGGAAAGTGAATATGCGAAAGTATCAGAGTTACCGTCTGGATTTTGGCTACCAGAGAGCCGAGGAATATAAAATATGCCAGAGGTAAGTAGAAAATATGTCAGGGTAGATGTAAAAAAGCCCAAAACAGGAAAATTAAAAACAATTGTTATTGATAAAAAGAAAGGCATAAAAGCCTCAGTGGAAGTCATAAATAATAAAGTTGTTGTGATTACCCATTTATTTTCTTTACAAAAAAATTGGAGCACTGAAGATTCTGTTGAATGGTCTACTAGAAACCCTTGCGTATCAGATTTAGACTACAAGGCACAGTTGAGAGTATATCAACAAGTGTACATGCCGAGGGAGG
>Ga0209976_10000537_pt1 | contig 24564 bp, 40 predicted proteins | sample SumtaG_FD_182806 | JGI IMG/M metagenome (GOLD analysis project Ga0209976, IMG submission 182806) | Deep subsurface microbial communities from Indian Ocean to uncover new lineages of life (NeLLi) - Sumatra_00157 metaG (SPAdes) (version 2) | ecosystem: Environmental > Aquatic > Marine > Oceanic >...
CATGATGAAGCAAGCCATCGCTTGCGGCATCGAAGTGAAGATCATCACAACTGGAGAACAACATGAAGACGGAACAAGTACAGTTTAAGCGCAAGCCCACCATGTTTGGTGGACACGGTACATGGGTGGGCAGAGGTCACATACGTTTATGTGGCACGACCACGAACCGAGCAATAAGCATACCCAAGGGCACTGATATCATGTACGCTGTGTTCAGTGACAAGCGGAGTGTTAATGACTTCACCATCACGAAGCGTCCATCTTGGAATGGTGGCGTGGCTTACGGAGTGGACGTGAACTTCATGCTCATGCTCAGTGCACGCATGCTGCTCGAACGCATGTACAAGAAGGGCTATCGGCACGTACGGATAGAGTACTGAGTGTGTTCATCCTCAAGCACACGCTTGGGCTGAAGAAGGTAGCTTACCTGAAGTACGATGGTTGGGCTCTCTTCGACGACTGCGCCCTCGATCTATCCAACTGCATCCAATTCACGGCGAGCGAGACTCGCCTCAACCCACCTGCTGCTGATCAAGAGTGGCAGTACATCGGGAGTTACAAGAAACTATGAACACCATCGAACTGATCGACCACCTTGGTGACTACTGGTCACTGATGTTGCCGTGTGTCTATGAACGACAACGCAATGGGTTGGTGGTCATGTGGGTGTACGTGAAGAGAGGGCCACACCCTCTCCGCATGTACCAAGAGATACCCATCCCTATCTTCACTGAGTGGTGGGAGTGATGTTAATTATTATCAGTCTTCTCTTGTTCTTCATCGCATTGCTATTGCTCGCCAGCGTACACGTGCTGCTCGACATACGTGAGTACCTTGAGTGGACGAAGGACGCACACATGGTGGGCGCACGACGTAAGCACGCACTCTCCGACGGAGACAGGTGGTGAGCTTCCGACGTAAGGCACTGCGTTACATCATCATGGCGTGGCTGATCATCGCCGTGTTCTGGTTGTTCGCTTGTGTGTTTATCATCACTCCGTACATGGTGTACGAGGCATACGTAATACGCACGAGTACTGAGAAACCAATAGAAGAATGCAATCTCCCGTGTAGATGCAAGCATCTGCTCGGTCTCGGTACATGGGAGTGGGCCGAGTGCATGGGAGTAGGGAGAAAGTAAATGAAATCAATAGCTTGTGTACTACTGAAGATAGTGCTGTATGTACTGGAGTTTGCATTAGGTGTGTTCCTATTCCCAGTCATGGTAATCGAACCTCTTATCTGGTACGTGGAAGAGGTACGGTACACCCTCTCTTCCGAGGGGGAGCGAAGCGACCCCTCGAAGAGAGAGGGTGATGGGATTTTGTGACGGGAGACATTATGCTTAAGGTACACACAGATAGAACCGTGCTGCTTCAGTTCGGAGAACGAGACGGCCAAGTAGGGCGACGACTCGACGCCGAGTCAATGCGTGAGCTGCGCAAGTCCTTCGACAGCATACGTATGAACAGACACCGAGGCACATGGACATCCAGACTCACAACAGAGGTACCCAATGGAGAGGACGACGTACTACCAGTCACGGAGCCGCAAGATAATAACGACAGTGCTATCATACCGTGTGGTGTTAAAGAACGTCATCCCATTAAAGGACGGAGTGCCAATATGGTCATCCTCGATGATGTCTTGGAAGACACACCAATCTATGCGCCGCTTAAACTACGGCACCCCACTAAGCGTCAAACGATTGACGTTGGAGACTACATCCAACTGGACCTGATATGAGTAAGGAATACATTAAGGAATTGGAAATGGAACTGTTCGACCTCACTGCCAAGGTGATACACCTGATCGTAACAGGCCCCGGCTGGAGTGAGGACGACGAGTCATACACGTTCCCCAATGGGGACACGTGGCATCGCTTTGATCCGGGGCGTGACACAAAGGGAGAACCAACTGATGGCTGACACCATTGAGAAAGACCTCGACAATGCTCAAGACCTCAAGGTTGACGAGCTGCTGCGTACCATAGTGGGGCAGATGTTCGAGGCAGACAACGACATGACCACGCTGTATGCTACGTTAGAGGCAGCCGACGGCACCACCAGTGAGCTTGAGTTCGTGGTACACGTGACCAAGATCAATGGGGTGGAGACAAGAGCCGAAATAAACAAGCAACCAACCAACGAAGGGAGCGCATCCAATGGCGTCACTTAAGGACCTGTATGACTCAGAGGTCATCGACTCTATCGTCCGTAACTACTCGGCTGATGTGTCAGTGGATGGCCCACCAACTGAGCCGAAGGTGGACCCACTCACTCAGATTGCTGAGCCCAAGTACACAGCCGACGAAGGTGAAGTCAAGTTCAGCTCTGTATTCTGGGAACCAACCACCATACCTGACCTGCCCATCCCGATGTTTGCCATCGAGGATTGGGACGAGATAGCACAGCACCATATACCAGAGGTCAACCCCAACTGGGTGTGGGACAGGCCAGTGCTTGAGTCATTCGCATTGGCGATGGTCAGCAACGACACCACCTTAATCCATGGACTACAAGGCACGGGTAAATCGTGCTTGCCACAGCAATGGTGTGCTGCATTGAACATCCCGTTCTGGCGTATGTCCTGCAACCGTGAGACAAGAGAGCAACACTTCCTTGGCTCACCCGGAGTAGAGCATGACGACAAAGGACAGATGTCCATCAAACAGGAACCGACCACACTTACCGACAGCCTTAAGTACGGTGGTGTCTTCTGTGAAGACGAAGCGTTCAGGCATAACTCGGCTCTCGTACTCCAAAGTCTGCGCGAGAAGTCCAACCGAACTGTCCTTCTGCCGGACGCGCCGGGTAGAACTGCGGACGAGCGTAAGCTGGTTGCCCCCAAGGGCAAGTGGTGGTATTGCCTCACTGATAACACAACAGGTAGTGGTGATGAAACCGGGATCTTCGACGCGGAAGTACAAGATGCTAGTACCCTCGACCGCATCGACTGCACTATAGAGGTTGACTACTTGGCCAAGGAGCATGAGTTCGCACTCATGAAGAAGGCAAGCACACTCAATGACGACATACTCAGTGGCATGATCGACCTCGCCAAGCTGGTACGCAAGGCGTTCAAGAAGCAGACCATCATGTCCACTATCTCAGTGCGTGGCCTATTGGCTTGGGCTGAGAAGATCGAGGCAACACACAGCATAGGCCAGTCGCTCAAGCTGAGCTGGTACAACAAGCTGTGCACCAATGACCGACAGGTCGTTGAGGACATGTACCATCAGGTCTTCAGTAAGAAGATGGGAGACAAGTGATGACCAGTACCGCAAAGAAACGAGTGGCTGGGTTGTATGCCAACATGCCGGACAAGCCCATAGCTGGGGTGTTCGACGTGGCTAACATCACATCCATTGTGCATCGACGATGCGCTGACCTCGGTGTGAACTTGGTGTTCGACGAGCAAGGGGGCACGGCCCACACTGATGGCAAGACCATCACCTTACCTGCTTTGCACCAGCCCATCACTCAAGATCAACTCGACCTCATGTATGGGTACGTGATCCACGAGTGTGGTCACCACCTGCGGCCCGAGGCATTCAAGATACTGCACTCTGCTCAACCACCCGAGCACGTATGTGCTCTGTTCAATATCCTTGAGGATGACGGGATGGAGAGGGACCGTGCCAATGAGTGGCGGGGTGACTGCAAGGCACTGTCGCAGATGAACGAGATACTCATTGAGAAGATGGCCACCAACTGGGGCCAAGAGAAGTTCAACGATGCCATTGCTGGTAAGGAATGGAAGTGCAACAACCCCGAAGCAGTGGCTTCCTTATGCTTGGGGCAACTGTCCCGCCTTGAGTGGGACACCCAGAGTGACCACCAAATCAAACGCATGCTCGACATCATGCCGAAGAACGTCACCGACCTGCTTACTGAACTCATTGATGAAGGGTGGGTCGATAAGTTTAGAGGCACCAAGACAGAGCAAGACACATGGGATCAGACTATTGACTTGGTCAAGAGGCTGTACCCCGGCAACGACAAGAAAGAATACGAGAAGCTCCGAAAGGCGGGGCACAAGATGAACAAGAGGGCACGTGATGACAGCAAGGATAAACTACCACCCCAAGGGAAACCCGAACCCATCAAGGGTGACGGTGATAAGGACGATAAGAAAGGTGAAGCAACGGCAGCGAGTGCCGACCCCGAGGCAGAGGGTAAGGTAGTACACTGGAAGGACATGGTACTCAGCGAGCACAAAGAGTGGACACCACGTGATGACAACGAAGCAGGCAACGTCGGCATAGATTGGGCTGGCATAGAGAGTGGGGGCACAGTAGGACTGATGCCCTTGCACATGATCAATGTCATTGACTTGAAGAACGAACCAGCCAACTACAATAGTACGCCGGGAGCAGTGCGTGCATACATGCCTTCGGACGTAGCCAATGCACAGTTCGGCAATCAGATACGTCGGTACTTGCAAGCACTGGGTAGGTCACGAGTGTCTCGACACAAGAGGCACGGCAAGTTGGATCGCAGCTCCATCGTTAAGCTGTTGCTGCCACCCATAGATGGGGGCGACTACAACAAGAAGATATTCTACCAACAAGAGAAGCACACGATGAAGGACACGGCGATCTTTGTCCTCACTGACTGGTCAGGCAGCATGAAGGGACCGAAGATGCGGTCGGCTGCTGATGCCAGCCAACGGTTGGTGTATGTGATGGAGCGTATCCTCAAGATACCAGTGGCACTCGCTTGCTTCAGCAACAGCGAGACAGAGTGTGACATTGGGTACATCAAGCCCTTCGGTACACGTGGGCTATCCGCTGAAGAGATAGCACTACGCTTCGCCAAGTTCAGGAAGTACACATCAGCGAACAACGACGCTGACTCATTGCACTGGGCGTGGCACCAGCTACGCAAGCGCACTGAAGAACGGAAGATACTCATTGTGTTGAGTGACGGATGCCCTGCTGGGTCATGGATCGGTAGAGGGTACGACAACTTGCACTTCGTAGTGGACGCCATCACAAAGGATGGCGGCATTGAACTGTACGGTGTGGGTATCCATAGTGATGCGGTGAAGAAGTACTACCCGCACTACAAGATACTGAACTCACCCGACGAGATCAATGCCACCCTATTCAATCTGATCAAAGACGGAGACAAGTTAAGGAGAAAACGGTGAGCAACCAGACCGACGCATTCTTAGGGTTTCATACCATACACGCAGACCCAGATGAGCCCGTGATATTGCCGGGAAATCTTGCAGAAAAATTAGCCACTCGTCCTGACTACATGAATGGACCAGTGCGTACGGCAACAGCCGACGAACTCAAACAGTACAACGCTATCCTTAAGGACAAGGGTAAAGAGGCAGCCAAGCAGTGGCTGACTGAGCAATGGGCCTGAAACTAGACTCGTACATGACTGAGATCGAAGACCTTGAGATAGGTGACACCGTGCGTCTCAATCATGATGACTGTGCCGCAGGTACAGACTCACGTCGCAGGTTGTACATCACTCGACCAGTGTCCAACCCCACTTCAGTGGTGGCGTACTGCCACAACTGCCAGAGTGGTGGGTTCTACGTTACTGGCCAGCACTCCGGGTTCAGACGCACCCGGCATGAGAACACACCAGCTCAGAATGTAACCAAGGTAGTGGACTGCCTCTTGCCGCCACCTAATCTACTGGAGAACATAGATGATTGGCCGCTGCTTGCCCAAGCTTGGGCGTTCAAGGGCAGGCTAAATAAGAACTTGATCAAGGGGTACGGCATAGCGTACGACCCCAGTAGTGACCGTGTGTACATACCACGGTACGATTGGATCTCGAAGAGTGGTGACACATACTTCTTCGGTGACCTCAAAGGTTACCAGTTGCGGAACGTGGACCCAAGCAATAAGGTACCCAAGTACCTGACTGTTACTGCAACGGACGACACCGGGTTCAGCTTGTTGAAGGCAGAACGTGATCCCGCTGCTATCCAGTGGACACGTGCAGTATTGGTCGAAGACTTGTTGTCAGGGATACACATCGTCGAGGCCACACATGAGGGTGCAGTCGTGACCGTTGTCATCGTCAACTACGGGACACAAGTCCAGTTACCTGCGCTCCACGCTTGCTCATTGCGAGGGCATGCCACTGTGTGGCTGGACAATGACAGCAAGCACGTCATCGAACAAGCAGAACAGATGGCACGCACCATCAACATGATCCGTTCGCAGTGCCTCGTTCGAACAGTGCGTACGGAGAGTGATCCCAAGCACCATAGCTGGGATCAAATCAACACCATCTTAGGAGACACTTGATGGACCCCATTGACATTGATATCCTTAAGTACCTCTCGAAGAGAGAGAATTACAATGCCCTCAAGGACACCATAACCAAGAGCTTATGCGTCAAGGAAGCTTGGCGTATGCTCGCCGACTACGGAGCATTCTTCGATGCGCATCCAAGTGAGAACGCAATCACGTCCGACTTCATACTGTGGCAGAGACTCCAACGGCATCCTCATTGGAAACCCGAGGAAGCACGTGTTCAAGGCGCGATTGTTCAGAACATACTGGATCACCCGGAACCGCAACGTACTGCGTTCCTCGATAACATTAACCACTTGCGTACACAAGGAGCCTATCAAGGAATCGCTGATGCCATGGCAGCAGGAACTATGGGATCGAACGATGCAGAGGATGCGGCACGAAAGCTTATCCGTACCGACAGTACCGCTAATGTGATGACGAGCTACACGCTCGACGATATAGCCACCTTGCAAGGCAAGGGTGGGTACTACTGGAGACTCGAAGACTTGAACAAGAGCCTCGGCCCACTGAGGAAAGGGGACTTCATAATTGTAGGCAAGAGACCAGAGGTAGGGGGCACATCGTTCCTTGTCTCGGAACTCTCTTTCATGCTGGAGCAGACAGATGGCAACGCGATTATCTTTAATAACGAAGAAGCACCAAACAAAGTTTACTCACGTATGGTGTCTTCTGCCCTTGGAGTCGATCACCGTAAGCTCCTCGGTGACACTGGTCTATATCAAACTCAATACAACGCTTGGCTCGGCACGTCCCGATGGGACCTTGTCCACGATACGAATATGGACATCGGTTCATTGCATCGAGCCTTAGAGGATAGAGACTATGATCTCATTGGTATCAACGTCTTGCTTAAGGTCAAGGGAACAGGTGCAAAGGAAGATCATGATAAGTTCCAAGCACTTGGTGAAGAGTGTCGGCGTATATCGCAGAAGTATGGACCCGTCATCGCTATCGTACAAGCTGATCCTAGTGCTGAAGGCATGCAGTACATCCCCCAAGACCGCATCTATAAATCTAAGACTGCGCTGCAAGGTGAAGCAGACGGACTGATCATGATCGGCACCGACGAGCTGATCAAGGACACAGTGCGGTACATACACGTGGCCAAGAACAAGCTACCACCTGCCATATGTACAGACACAAGGTTGAAGCACATACGTAGTGAAGTCAAGTTCGACTTCGATACGGGACGCTTCACTTCAGCCAACTACAAGAAGAACAGCCGACCGGGTAAGAGGAAGACCAAGTAATGGACATACCTTTTTGCGTAGATTTGGAGACCACAGTGAACGGTGGTCCCCAAGGTGACAGCCCCGAAGCACACTGGCACAACAACAAGGTGCTGCTGTGCGGGTGGTACTGCGCCAAGCTGGGCAGCCCCATCCAGATAGACCCTACACCCCAGCGGCTAATGGATGCCATGGGTCATGTCATCAAGCAAGGCCATACCCCTGTCATCATAGCACACAACGCCAAGTTTGACATCAAGCACTTGATGCAGTACCGCAGTGATGACACGTGGACCAAGGTTAAGGTGTGGGACACCATGACTTGGCAGTACCGACACAGCGGACACGACGACAAGTTCATCAGCTTGGATGCACTGTGCTCAATGAACAACGTCAACTTTAAGAAGACGTTGGACCTCGGCGCATTGCTCGACAGCGGTGTGAAGATGGAAGACATACCCATCGACGACCTGAAGACGTACTTACGTGGGGATGTGAAAGCATTGGTTGATCTGCATGCCCTCCAGCTTGCTGACGCTACGTACGACATGGACTACATCATCCCGCTATCCTCAATGGAACTCAACGGGTTGTACGTGGACCAGAAACTCTGGCACCATGCGTTCATGAAGAATGATATCCAAGTGAAGCAGCAAGAGAAAACAATGCAAGACCACATCATGCAATGCTGCGAGTGGGTGAATGATGGCAGCCCTGTCATACCGGCTGACTTCACTGACACTGTGGGACTCAAGTCCAAGTACGTCAAGGCGTTCAGTCGCCGGACGCTGTCGTTCCTATGGACGGGGGTACCAGCTCAGCTACCCATCACAGCCAAGTGGAAGCTCGGGTACAAGGACGGGTTCACCCCGTACTACCGTACGCCTCAGATACCACCCCACTTCAAGAACCCGACCAACCTCGGGTACGTCATCGACGACCCGGTACTCAAGGCTGACGGGAGCTGGATATCCAAGTGCGTGCAACTGCACCGGCATGCTGCCAAGGTGGTGAGTACGTACCTCACCCCATTCTGGGAGAGTATGCAGTGCCAGAACCGTACCGTCCACCCGAAATTGAACACGACAGCCACGTGGACAGGGCGTTTGAGTAGCTCCGGACCCAACGGGCAAAACATTCCTGAAGAAGTACGGAACTTAATCACGAGTCCGGTGTCTAACACTGTGTATGAGATAGATTTTAAGCAGTTGGAAATGGTAGCGGTAGCTTGCGTATCGGGTTGCCCCACCATGATCGCCGCCTTGAACAGAGGCGACGACCTGCACTATCTGTCCGGCAAGACGGTTATGGGGTGGAACACACCCGCTGACATGACAGACAGTGATCGCAAGATCGTGAAGGCTGTCAACTTCGGAGTACTGTATGGTGGCAAGGCAGCAGGGTTGGCCAAGTCAACCGGCGTAGCCAAGGCCAAGGTCCAACGGATCATTGATTCATTCTACACCACGTACCCCGGAGTGGGTAAGTGGCAGATGAAGATGTTCGAAGATGTGGTTGACAACATGTACCCATATCGAATCACTCAAGGAGTACAACAGTATGCCTCTATGTACACGCTGCCCCTATCGGGACGCTTGTTCAAGTTCGTCGAAGGAGAAGCACCAAGGTGGGTCCAACGCAAAACAGGAAGACCGTTCTCGTTCAGCCCCACCCACACCAGCAACTATCCCATCCAAGGATTCGCTGGCGGGGATATAGTTATGTATGCTCTGTCATGGCTTTGGCGTAACCAAAGCCTCATGAGATTTATACTTACAGTACATGATAGTATAATCATAGAGAGTTCTCTGTCAGAGTCCCATGTTCAAGACCTCGTAGATCAGATGTGCGTAGCAACACAAGCACACTTCAACCTTCCTGTCAGTCTGCACTGTGATGTGGACGGCGGGACACATTGGAAGTAGGAGTATTATTCAATGGCACAACCCAACGCAACAGCAACACATGTCATCAAGGGCGTAGTAGATAGCGTCTTCACCAAGCAAGTCACGACTCGCTTCGGTGACAAGCAAGTCCATCACGCCAAGGTAGATAGCATCGAGTTCAGCACAGGCTTCAAGCAAGTCGTGCAAGCCGGTGAAGTTATCAATCTACCTGTCGCATGGCAGTACGGTAACTGGCAGTACGTCGAGACACCTGACGCACTGCGGGACACCTTGCCCATGGTGACGGCAGCCGAGACGGCAGCAGCAGCACCAGCAGCAAGCGGTGGTGGTGGTAGTGGTGGCCAGAAGAAGGGATACGGTAAGTTCCCGGTTGACCCACTGGATGGCCAGATGTCTATCATCAGGCAGAACAGCATGAACCGTGCGGTTGAGATCCTTGAGAACATGATGACGGCATCCCCGGCACTGTTCGCACCCAAGGATGAAGCGGAGTACCTCAAGAAGTTGATCGAGGTAGCACTCACGGTCACTGACTTCAACTCGGGTCAGGATATCATGCAGCTTAAGGCAGCACAAGCGGCCAACCTTGCGGCAGCAGCGTAATGGGTAAGCCAACCAAAGCGCAGAAAGACCGGCAAGTCAAGGCCGTGGAACCTGTGAAGGACCCGGAGACGGGTGTGTATGTCAGTCGTATGAGAGACGAAGACAAGGCACCCGAAGACAGAAAACTCTTGGCCTTCAAAGGTGCGTTCGAGTGCCAGATGACACCGCAAGGTGCGCTGGCTATCTTGGAAATGGTACCCGATGTGGGTAACAAGAACAAGGGACTGCCTATTCCCACTATCCGTCGGTTCATAGCCAACGGTGTGTGGGCTGAAGTAGTCATCAAGTAGCATGCCAGCCATCGAAACACTGAGCAAGGATATCTACACCATCCTTGATCAGCGAGTGCAGCATGCGCCTAACTCTGAGCTTGCCGCTGCCTATGCCATGCGCATAGGTGGCGAGCTTGCCAAGTCCACGCTCCCACGTAACAGGCCCCGAGAGAAGGGCAAGATGTGGGCGTCGGACCTTGGTAAGACTTGCTTGCGCCAAGCTTGGTACAACTTCAACGCACCGCAGTACGGTGAGCCTCTCAATGGGCAGACCAAGTTCAAGTTCCTATATGGGAACCTGATTGAAGAGGCAGTGCTGTACCTTGCCGAAGAGGCAGGGCACACCGTCACCCACCCGCAGTACAGGGTGGAGCATACCGTCAACTCTGATTGGAAGATCAGTGGTAAGATAGATGGTTGCATTGACGGCACACTGATGGACGTGAAGAGTACGTCCAGCTTTGGGTTCAAGCGGTATAAGGATGGGATCAACGCAACGAACGATTCGTTCGGCTACCGGTTCCAACTCGGGTACTACAAGGGGTTCAACGACATAACCCCGGCTCCCAAAGATACAGTGGGGTTCGTTTGGATTGACAAGCAGAATGGGCACATCAAATACACACCGTGTAGTGTGCCATCACGTTCTGTTATCACCGCTAAAGCTGCGCAAATTATCACCGCAATTGACAAGACAGAGGATGACGTGCTTCGTGGATACACCACTGAGCCGTACGGCAAATCAGGTAACATGAAATTACGTGTCGGCTGTTCGTACTGTCCTTATAAAGAGCGATGCTACAAGGACTCTAACCATGGCAAGGGCTTGCGTACGTTCCTATACAATCAGGGACCGATCAGCTTCGCGGAAGTAGCGAGGGAGCCTAAGACACAGGAGATAACACGTGGACAAATCGCTTAAGTACTACCTTGCTGGACCCATGACAGGGTACCCGCAGTTCAACATACCATTGTTCGACCAAGTCACGGCAGTGCTGCGTGGCCAAGAGTACACCATCGTGTCACCGGCAGAACGGGACACGTACGAGACACGTCTCGGTGCCCTTGCCTCATTGACAGGCAGCCATGATGACCTCGCCATTGCGGAGACGTATGGTGACATGCTGGCCCGTGACATGAAGATTCTCGCCGATGAAGTGGATGGTATCATCTTGCTTCCCTTCTGGTACAACTCCAATGGAGCACGTACTGAAGCATACATTGGCTTGATGACGGGTTGCGTCTTTGGGTATTATAATCAGGGCAAGGCTGAGCCTTTCCCTCTCGATCAAGTTGCAGGAGTAGTAGCCAGTGCCCTTACCGACAAGTTCCAAAGAACGTAAGCAAATACCCATCTTCAGTGGGTTCCTCTCGTACTTCCCTGATGCAGTGGCAGCCGTGGCGGCGCACTCGTTCCAAAGCAACGAGCAGCACAACCCCGGTGAGCCCTTGCATTGGGCAAGGGAGAAGTCAACGGACCAGCTTGACGCTCTCGCTCGCCACTTGACTGAGTTGGCCATGCTCGGGGAGAACCCCCGGCTATCCGTGAAGATTCAGTTACTCAAGGCCATAGTGTGGCGTGCAATGGCTGAGTTGCAACTGACATTGGAAGAGTGGTTCAGGTTCACAAAGAAGACCCTTGCCGATGGTGACGTACGCAAGTACGGTGCTGTGTCCGACGAGTACCAACAGACGGGCGACATGTCGTGAGACGTGGTCGCCGACGCAGTGGCATGAGGTCCGGTCTTGAAGACCGGATAGCCAAGGACTTAGATGATGCAGACGTTAAGTATGAGTACGAGTCGATCCAATTGGAGTACGACGAATGCTTACGTAAAAACCTTGCACGATGTGGTGATTGTCAAAGCAAGAACCTATTGCGGACAGGTTGGTACACGCCCGATTTTGTTCTGGATTCTGGGCTCGTCATTGAGACCAAGGGTTACTTCGATGCGGCTGATCGCAGAAAGATGCTCGCAGTCATCGAACACCATCCGGATCTCACCATCGTTCTACTCTTCGAACGTGACAACAAGATCAGAAAGAACAGCAAGAATCGTTACTCGGATTGGTGCTTGAAGAACGGCATCGACTATTCAATCGGAGAACTGAAACCGGAGTGGCTGAGCTATGTCAAGCCGACTGACGCGGGAACTGAACATAACAGCAATAGCAATGAGGGCGACTCGAATGGCTAAGAGAAAGGCAATACACAGACGCATGTGGTTAGCACCCAATGACTGTGACTCCATGGCATCGGTGAAGTACACCATCGACAGCTACTCCGACCAAGGGGAAATGGAAATCAGCATCGCTGACTGCTACAAGACGATCAACTTAACACTGAACAATCGAGCAGACCAACGCAAGATTCAAAAGCTGATTGACTTCCTCAAGGAAGCAATCGAAGTACATGTGCAGGAGCGCAACGCATGAGAAAGAAACACAACATGAGGATACTGACGTTGGATATCGAGACGATGTACGCCATCGTGCACACTTGGTCTCTGTTCCCCAACTTCATCAGTCCTAACGATGTGATCGCACCGGGCTACACCCTGTGTTGGGCAGCCCGATGGGAGTTCGAACGTGAAGTCATGTTCGGACGGATGGACACAGCCGCAGGGTTGGAGAATATCTGGGCTCTATTGGACGAGGCTGATGCAGTAGTCACGTACAATGGCAAGTCCTTCGACATGAAGCACTTGAACAAAGACTTCGCAGTGGCAGACCTACCACCCCCGTCATCGTACCACAACATCGACCTATATCAGACGGTGAAGCGTCGGTTCAAGTTCCAGTCCAACAAGCTGGACTTCGTAGCACCTGCCCTTGGGCTGGGCCGCAAGGTCAAGCACCCCGGCATGGAACTGTGGGACAAGGTGCGAGCCGACGATCCCAAAGCGTGGCGTTTGATGGAACGGTACAACAAGGGTGACGTGGTGTTGACACAAAAGTTATACCATCGCATCTTGCCGTGGATAGTGGACCACCCCAATGTGGGCCTCTGGGTAGAGAACACTGGCAAGCCGGTGTGCACCCACTGTGGATCGAAAGACTTGCAGAACAAGGGCAACCAGTATAACACCAAGGTCGCATCGTACAAGCGGTACAAGTGCCGGAACTGTGGCACCCAGTTACGTAGCCGCTTCACCACTCGACCGAGGGATCACACCCTCTTGACGAATACGCTCTAATGACCCCCGTCGAGAATCAACTGGAGATCCTTGCGGAGTGGGATGTCGATGCACTCGTTGAGTGCCTCGGCCTCACCACTGAAGAGATCCTCGCCGTACCCGAGTTCAAGGCTCGTGCGGTGGAGTGGATCGAAGAGAACGCTATATGAGTGGTAACGTAGTCAAAGGCATGCAGGTGGGCTCCCTTGAGGGGGTCCACCATGACGAGTACACGGTGAAGAACCTCGACTTCAGTGTCAACCTACCTGACCACATCAAGAGAAGTTGTACCAAGAAAGAGCAGCAAGACTACTTGCTGCACGTGGCAGCCAATGAGCTGGCGCGGATCATCATTGAGTTGGACGGGGTGTTCACTATAGACACCCGGTACGATATCAATACGCACAACACCGAGGTAGGCCACCGCATGAAAGTGCTGGTGATAAAGAAATGATCGGGGCTGAAGCAGCATTGCTCGGACCCGTCATTGATAAAACGATTGAGATCATGCAGCAGCATGGCCTCATAGCCAGTACAGGAGAACCATCATGCCCAAGTACGACACCCGGTGCAGTGCGTGTGATCACGTTTATGAGCACACTCGAAAATCGAGCGAACCCGTTCCAGCGTGTCCCGAGTGTGGCGGTAGATCAACTGTTATCTGGTTGGCCGTCAACGTCTTGGACAAAGCTAAAGATCCGTACGATCTACTCAACGGACCCATCCCCAGCTCGCGTGCTATCAAATCCTTCGCTAATGATAGGCGGAAAGGCGGCAAGGACACTGTCTGAAGACGAGATCTGCCGGTCCATTGCGAGTGGTGAACCACTCGATGTGGTATGGGTTACGGATCATGAGCTTAGCTCAAAAGATTGAGTAAAACGCCGAATCAGGGCATCGTCATGTGTCCTCGGCATAGAGAGGGGCAAGTTCTTATCCTCCTTTGCGCTTGCCCCTTTCGACCTCATAATTCAAGGATAAATCATTGGGGGTGGTATTGATTCCCCTTCTTAAACAAGGACATACAATGGACAGCAGTAACAACTATCCCCAGCCCCACTTGGAGAAGAAGAAGCCGATCAAGCAGAGCCGGTGGGTGAAGAAGTCCAAGGTGGACCGGTACGACAAGAACGGTTTGACCTACATCGCCGACCACTTCCGTGAAGCAGCCGGGTGGTGGAGAGGCGCACGAGCACGAAGCACAGCAACCAAGACCAAAGCAATGAGGATCGACCAATGACAGGACAAGACGTATCAGACGAACAGTGGCGCGAGTATCTATACGGTGATCGCATCTATCGAATCCCTGACCCGCAGACATTGTATGTGGGCACCACTACCCATCGCGTATTGGACGCTGATGGTGTGGTCCATTGTGTACCGGCACCGGGGCAGTTCGACTGTGTCCTACGCTGGCTGCCCAAGGACCCCGGCAACCCGGTGGCATTCTAATGACCGAGAACGAAATCGCTCAACTCACCGAGCTGATGATGCGCATCGCCAATGCTCTTGAGAACATCGAGTGCAACTTGAGACTATCGAGGGCGGGTCAATGAAGCACGAAGGCGTAGAGTACCCCGACGGGGACGAGCTGATCACCAAGGGTGATCAAATCATGATCGACATTGAGACATTGTCGTCGGCTTCCAATGCGGCCATCGTGTCCATCGGTGCTTGCAAGTTCAGCTTGGACGAGGGGGCAGAGTATGCCAGCCCCGCTGATTCGTTCCTTGTGGGCGTGGACCCCACGTTCTACGGCACAGTGAGTGTGCCTTGGGCTTTCGATATCAGTGAACGGACCTTGAAGTGGTGGAACGAGCAGAGCCAAGATGCGAAGGACTCACTCAAGATCAACCAAATGTCCTCCATAGGGGCAGCCTTCAGACATCTGGAAGTATGGTTGTACACGGTAGGGTTCGAGAAAGATCCCAATCCGTTCGGTGCAAACGCATCACGGATCTGGGCTTTCCCCCCTTCCTTCGACCTTGTCATCCTGCGCAATGCAGCGAAGCACATCTATGGTAGCACGAATGAAGTGCCATGGCATTACAGGCAAGAGACTTGCGCTCGTACCCATGCTTGGATCTTCGAAGATCTCAGTAAGCTGGCATACCAAGGGCGCAAGACCAACGGGCTGCTATCTGGGTTGACCGCACACAGAGCAGACCACGACGCAGTGCGTCAAGCACGTGTCGTTCAATTCATTGAGAGGGAGAGGCGCAATGGCCAAGAGGACAGGGAAAAGCAAACAGCTAAGGCGGCGAGTAAAGCAGCTTGAGCTGAAACTGTGGGCAGCACACCAACGACGCTGCACACCAGAACAAGAGGCTGCCATTGAAGCAGCCCTCGACGATACGGCGATATCGAACGCATAAAAAAGGCCAGTCGCAATGACTGGCCAAAGAAGCAGGAAGTGAGTGACCTGCTATTTCAATGGGGACCCGTTCGGGTCCCTATCTTTTATATCTCCCCAAAGATCTTGAACGTACGCGCACGCACGATGCTCTGGTATTTGAATGTCGAAGCGGTGATGCCCCACTTGCGGGCTTGCTTTTGTATCGCTTTCTTAATCTCCGTTCGGCACTCAGGTGTCTTGATGTACTCCCAGTCCTCGGACTCGACCATGTCTTGAATGATCCCGAGGGCTATATCGCCCAACGTGTCCTCTGCATCTTCAACGTCACAGATTGCTTTCCGTATGTCGAAGATAGACCACATCAGCACACCCTTGACAACGATATCCTTACCGTCTCCCGTTGTCAGTGCTTGCTCGTCCAACTCTAATGCTGTGATCTTGACGTTCATGGTGTGGACTTCGTCCAATGCGAACGGAAGAATCAACCACCAACCGGGCTTCAGTACCCGTCGGAACCTGCCTGTTTGCAGTACTACTGCCTCTTCCCACTCGTCAATAAAAGTCAAGAACTCAAACCAACCCCAGATCTCCTTGATCACTTCCCATGCGCCGGTAATGAAATCGGTACTCACTTGTTTCTCCCTTATTCTATGTCGCAGCTTGCCTCAAATTGCTCATTGTGTGTGTACACCAAGTCATCGACCAGTTCTATGTAGCCTTGCTGCTTGGCGTCGTTGACCACTACCTTGCGTAGTGTGTCCTTGCCGACCATGTTCTTAATGTCACGCTGCTCGTGCACCGTGATGTCCTCAAGTTGAGGCCAGTCAGGTAGGCACAGTGGTTCGATCAGATCGTTACTTGCGCACCCTGCGCTTACGCTTGCTAAGATCAGCAAGATCGCCAACGCCCTTAAATTCTTCATCTGGTTTCTCCAGTTGTTTCTTTATCTGAGCCACTCGGCTGAACAGTTCCTTCTCCGCTTCCTTCTTGGCTATCCGTGTCTTCCGTTGTGCTTTGACGGTACTCTTGAGTGTAGCCACCTTCTTCCGTGCACCGTCCCGCTGCTTCTTCATTACCTTGCCGAAAGCGACAAGACCCGTAATGATCGCAGCGAGAGCAACCGCACCCCATACCTTAATCGACGAAAACATCGTCTCTCCCGTTACGCCAATCACCCCCGTATTCTTGCGATCCCGCTTCCGTGAAGCGTACCGCTTTCTCACTGATGGCTCGCAGCAAGATGTTGATCAGTCCGACTGCCAACATGATGAACGGGTACGCACCCGGTGCGATAAACGGTTCAACCAAGTAGAGCATGCTTAGCAATCCATCCACGGTGGTGCCGAGGACGGATATGATGTTGAACCACACAGTCTTGGACTTGTACCAAGGCTTGCATTCTTTAGTTATCTGCAATGAGTCCATGTTTTTCCAGTACCGCAATGATGTTGTTGACTGCTGCTATCATTAGGTCTCGGTTGGCCGCCGAGTCGTACGCGCCCGCTGTGGCACCACTGCCACCTGCTGGTGCATCCGAGATTGCGGCTTGCTGGTCGTCGATCATAGGGTTGTCGTCCCTGTCTGTCATATGACTGTTTGCTTCTGTGGGTTGGGTCATGGTGTCTTCCTATAAGTACTTGAGGTATTGGTCAAAGTCTGCGTTGGCTTCCAGCTCAGTGGACATGAGTTCACACTTCCACGAGATCACGTACAAGTTGGTACCAGCCGGGGCACCGGTCAAGAACCCAAGGGTAGCCTTGGCATAGTTCGAGTTGTACCCTTCAGCTACTACGCAGTTTGGTGTGAGGATTTGCGCTTCGTCAAAGCTGGTCTGTGATTCAGACAGCTTACGAATATCTCGTACTCCATCACTCTCTTGCCATACGGCCCAGACAACCTCACCTGTTTGTACGGAGAGGACTGCTCCTGCCTTGGCTACGTAGGTCATCTTGAAGATAGCACCCGCTGCGTTGTTACCGATAGCATCAAGCGAGAACACGTCCACTTGGGTGGACTCTGCCAGTGCACTCTTGTGCCCAGTGATTACTCTCCAACTGTCCTTACCAAATGCGGTACCACTGGCATCATCCATCCCACGGAACGAGTAGTTCTGTAACTCTATTATGCCCAGCTTGTCCTTCATCACGCTGCCCGCGATCACTCTGTTCCGACCTATGGCTGCATCGGTAGAAACTCCGCCTATGCCTATACCACCACTGGTGGTGCCACCGGGGAAGGAGATAACATTACCTCCGTAGGTGTCCCCTGTCTCGGTATGCGTGAACAATGAGACGTTCTTGTTCGGGTCACTCCCCGAGGTATCGGGTAGCTCACACCACCCTTGTACACTGTTCTTGTACGCCGACTCAATAGAGTATGCACCAGTGCCTGTCTCTACCCCGGAGTTTATGTCCGCAAAGTGAATAGCGTGCCGCTTGGTCGTCGAAGGTGTGACGTTATCAAGGGGTGACTCCATCTTGACACCATAGAGATCGTTAGCGTACGAACCATTGAAGTAAATGGCAGCCTTGATCCACGCAGACAGGTTGATGTGGAAGATTGAGTTAGCGTTAGCGTCCGATGAGAACTCTACGCCGACATCGCAGTTGATTACTTCCATATCCCAGAGGCAGTTCTTATACGTAGTGGTGCCAACGAAGTCGCCCAGCTTACGCTGTGCCGAGTGAATGTAGAGGCCCGGTGACCCTGTCTCCAGCTCATTGACTGTGTTCTCAGGTCCGACAATCTTCAACCCACTGATATGGTTGTTCTGACAGCGGACGTTGGTCGTCCCCGGCCACGCTTCACCCGGAGACTGGCCAAGCAGTACGATACCATCGGGATGGTCGTACAAGTTCTGTCGAATGACAGCCTTGTTGCCTTCGAGGTTGTTGTAGTTGCCGTACACATGGATTATGGGCGTAGTAGCATCACCGCTGAACCGCTGTAATACCACTTGTCCTGTCAAGCGCAAGTGCTTACCAGCATTAGCGTTGGTGAGGTCGTTACCATCGAGTACGATGGTGCCTTCGATGTTGGCTATACCTTGGTCACAGAAAGCCATGTACCCTGACTGGACGGCATCGTTGAACGAGTCCGTGTCGTCAGTGGAACTGTCCATCTTGGCCCCGTACCTACGTACGTCGCCAAAGTAGAACTGAAGTTCAGTGGCCGTCACGCCATTGGCTGTCTCGATAGCCTGTTGAGGCCAGAGAACCGCAGCGACGTTGTCTTGCGTCATCGTAACGAATGAGACACCAGCCACATCGCCAACTTGGCTCAGTGTCACTGGTTCTTGTCCGTGGACAGCGTCTTGTAGATTGTGAATCCTACCGACACTGTTCATGTCGATGTCTGCCGACATGGTGTTCGGAGTTACACCGTCTCTCGACAACGTGTTCTCCATCGCAGCTTCCATGAGTGCGTAATTGTCGTTGAATGACGAGACACTTCCGTATCCGCCACCTATGCGTTGAAGAGATAATTTAGCCATTGGTCCTTTCCTGTCAGTGTGACATTATTTGTTGCGTGGGTTTGCAGTTGTACAGTTCTCGCCATTCCTCGACGTGCCGTATGTAGGGGGCAGATGTTCCGAGTTCGTCGGCGTACTTGTTGGTGTAGTCCATAGCCTCGTACTCAATGAGGCAAGCTAAGCTCTTATCGTAGCCGTCGCCCTCCACTCCATTCAGCTCTTGCATGTAGTGGACTTGTTCGTGAAAGATTGTGAGCCACACTTGGGTGAGTGTCTCGCCTTCGTCTATCCAGACGATGGGTGATCCGTAGTAGTACACACCGTAAGCTCCCATCATTTCTCCCACTATGGGAGACCGGCGTACTTGCGGTGTGGTCTTCTGTTTGATGTCGTAATTGGTCAGCCGGGTAGCAGCTTTCCAAGTGATGCGTGCTATGCGTTGATCTTGTTCGAACGGTGAAGCTTTCTCGTATGTCTGTAAGCCAAGGTGCAACAACAAGATAAAGAACAATGCAGTCCAGAATCTTCCGCGTGCCACGACGCTACCGTTTGATCCTGTCGTTGACCAGTAGGTCCACTTTGGCTTCCATGTTGCCAAGGGTACGGACTAACGTCCGTGTGTCCCTGTTGTACAGCTCGACGTGAGCGTCCAGCTTATGACTCACTCCGTTCAGCTTCTTCTGCTGCCCGTTCAATCCCACCTTGACACCCCCAAAAGCGGTTGCTCCCGCTATCACCCAAGGTGCCAGCATCTTTATTATTACCATGTATTCCATTACAACTCCCTTGGATCAAGCTCGAAGTGTGCGAGATCCTTGATTGATCTGAAATGACCGCCCCACTTGATCCGCACGTTTACGCGGATCGCAGCGGCCATTATAATAGTGGCGAGGAAATAGAACTCCGCGTCACTGGCCTTGAACCCCTTCGGATAGGGGATTACGTCGAACGCTCGGCTCGGCATCACGTTGTGCCGTGACTGGCCGAACCTTGCTTTGGAGTTACCACTACGAAAGGCACGTTCTTGCTCGTCCCTTCCACGGTACCCCCAGATTACTGCAAAATTATAGAGAATGATGGCCTCGTCAAGCACCAGTTGGAGCTTGACATGACACTCACCCCGGCACCGTTGTGACTTGGCTCCGAAGCTGGCCATTACGGTATCAGTATGTCGTCAAGGGTGGCCTCTCGGGTCACCTTGGCTGCATCACCTGTGATGCGCTGCGCTGCTGGTACGTCGGCCAGCTCTGTAGGACTGGCCATCTTGGCGAGTGCTTCTTGAGACGTATCTCTCAAGGTTTGCGTCATGCGTGCTTCAATCTCACCGGCTTGCCGGGTGTACCGGGAGTGGGTGAGGTCCATTGCGTCAGAGTACGTCAAGCCGTCAGTCAGTGCGTCGGCCAGTTTGATCTGGTCTGCTTCTGACAGCCCCTTCGACAGCTCTTCCATCATGATACGGACATCCCGCTTCGTGGTCTGAGCCCACGCTTCAGCTTGGTGTACAGCCGCGTCCAAGTCCACGCCGGGACGCATCCACTCGAAGATGGACTTCTCCAACTTCTCCGCTGGGATACCTGTCTGCTCTGACAGGTCGCCGAGGTACTTGTAATAGGTCTCTTCTTTGAAGATGTTGTCGAGGTTGATCTTGCCCGAGGCTATGTCTCGGGTGATAATCTGGTCAGCATGAGCATCGGAAGCGGCGTTAATGCGGTTCATCCACTTCGTGGAGCTTGCGCCCCTTTCGAACCCTTCGATCTCTTGGACCAAGTGCTGTACTTCGTGGAGCAAGGTCTCTCGACCCAAGTCTCCATCGGTTTTGAATATGGTTACTTCAGGACCACTGAGGGTGGTCGCGGTTTGGCCACTTATAGACCTCTGGCGGGTAGACGACATTTCAAACACGGCCTTGCCGTCAACGTCATCAGCCACTCGGATGAAATCGAAGTGGACAGGCACGTCCCTCAGTTGGGGGTATGCCTTATACAGTGCATCGTGCTGGAACAGCGAGCCCAAGGTACCCGATATGGTACCACCCTCGCCTACTCGTGCAGCTTTCCCAGCCAGTAGATCCTTGACCTTGTCGCCGTGAACTACGCTGCCCTCATCACTGAGGATAAACTTCCAGTCGTCGTCTTGCTTGTACCAGCCGGTCTCTTTCCAGATATCGTCCGTATTGCGGCCCAATCTCTCCATGCCCTTGGCGGAAGCCAGCGTGCCTTGCGTTACGTCTTCCAGTGCACGGGCTCCGATGACCATGGCCTTGCCTACGGCTGCTCCCTTGAGTAGTGCACCCTCGGGGTTGGCGAAAGCCGATGCAAGGAACGCTCCACTCTTCGTGTCAGCACCGAGGAACTCCCCTATGTGCTCACTGGTGCCCGGTATGTCGGTGAAGTCAATCATGGTGAAGTCACCACCCTTGGCCCAGTTGAGCCCTGAGTAGCCAGCCATGGTAACCATGCCGACGAGGTCGGCTGGCATGCCAAAGAGGTTGGCCGGTAACCCGATACCAAAATCCTTGGCTGCTGTCTTGAAAGACTCCCACTGATCCCGAGCCTCTTCCGGCTCGGCGGCGAAGACACGGCCCTTCTCTTGGTGCCGTGCTATCTTGGCATTGACAGCCATTTCTTGCTGTGCAATAGACGGGATTGCTGCTGGTACTGCCATTATTCTATTCCAAGGGCTGCTAACCAACCTGATCGGTCAGCCCATAAGCGGTACGATGGGGTAACGTCGTTATTGACGACTTCGGCGTTGGCGTAGTGCACGTGGGCACTCGCTCGGATGTCGTTATTGGCAAAGTCCAGATAGAACCGTGCTTCGGTAGCCACCTTGCGTTGCTCTTGGTCAATCTTCGGCTGGTTCCTGCTCTTCCACTCTGCGAACGTCTGCGGCTTGATGGCTGAGATCGTTGCGATCTGCCGTTCGTTGAATACGGCACGAGCCACGGCATCCCGGTCCACATCGACAACGAGTTTGTCGTCTTCGTCGAAATCCACTGATACCAGTGAGTTGAACGCAACCCCAAATCGGGTGGTATTGTAGCCTTGCTGCATTTCAGTCCGTTTCTTGTGCCAAGGCTCATTGGCTCCACCAAGGAAGTCTTGTGCTGCGTCACCGAAAGCCCAACGTCGGGCCTTCTGGTCCCCGTTGCCTACAATACGCAGGCCATTAAGAATGGCGTCGTCAGCGAGGATCTCGACTGTCATGGTCAGCTCGTTATCGGCTGGATTCCCCAGATCGTTGAAAAGCAGCATTGCGGTGGTGCCTGCGGTCAGGATCTTGCCTGCCCCGGCTGCATCTTGGCCTTCTGCTATGTCAGGTATGCGCTGGAGTACCCGCTGCATCATATCCATCTGGGTGAGGCCGGACTCGATCTGCTCGTCCTCGGACTCAGCTCCACGCCCGAAAGGCGAGTGACCCGTACGTTGGTTGGTCCGCAATACCCCGGCGATCTGCGCCGAAGTCATGTCTGGTGTGATATTGCCTTGGCCTGAATTGTAGTACAAGCTGGAGATCACGTCAGTAGGGGTCGATGGCCTGAAGACTGAGTCAAACCCTGCCACGGCCATACTGGAGATCTGCTGGCCGACGATAATGTCCTCGCCTGTGGCGCTCAGCTTGACCCACTCGAACAGGTTGCCGTTCTCGTCAACCGAGTTGAACCGCAACAGCTCCCGGTAGGCCGGACGCTGGTGTGACAGCTCCATGGCCTCTGCTTGAAGGGCTGAATGCTGTGTCTCGTAGTATTTGGCCGTCCGAGTCTCACGGAGACCGTCGATATAGTCATCCACGAGCTTGACTCGGTCATCCAGTACAGCCTTGCTCAGCCCATACTCTTGGCTGGCTCGGTGTAGGGGGTCAGACCACACAGCTTGGTGTGCGGTCAGTAATTGGGTTCGATACGCCTCATATGAGAAGATCAGCTCGTCTTTCCGAGCTGCAAACCCGTCGATAATCAGGGCACTCTGCTCATTCAAGGGCTTACCGGCCTCATTGGTGTATTCTCGGATGGAGTTACTGGATTCCAAGAGCAGTGCAGACAGCCTCGACTTCGTTCCTTGCATATTGTCCTGAGAGGTCCTCAGTCGCGTCAGGTTGGACGCAGACTGATCGGCGATGACGAATGCCAACTCCAGCTCTGCTCCTTCGCGTGTGGCACGCATGGCGTCCTTGCGGGCAAATTCGCGTATCGTCTCAGGGTCCGTGAAGTCGGACGCAAATGACATGCCCAGCCCACCTTGACCGATTGTCTTGGTGGCCCGGTCGTAAAACGCCCGTAATTGGGTCTCTGCCGCAGTTGCGGCGGCTCGCCGTTCCAGATCCATGCCGCCCAGCTCTTCCAGAGTGGAGCTGGAGCGTGCAATACCCGTTATCTCGGCATCCAGCTTGGCTGCCAGCTTGGGGTGCTCTTGACGCACCCGTTCCATGGTGCTCTTGATCCGCAGCTCTGCTGCTGCTTGGAGACGGGAGTTCCCGTCGGCTGCATCACTCTGCCAGCCGAGGATCTTCCGGCGTATCCGGTTCTCGTCGTCTGTCAAGGACTCGTCAGTAGTAGGGGCGTCGGGGGTTTGCAGCGCATCTTGCCCTGCTTGGGTGAGGTCAGCTCTGACCTCGTCACCGGCCTTCCGGAGTACCTTCTGCGTGTGCAGTTCGGCGACCAAGCCTAAGCCCTCGCTTATGCCACTCTCAAGGGCACGGGTATCAACAGGTTGCGTACCTGCGTTCTCGTTCACACGCTGGATGGAGCCTAAATCGGCCATGGTATGTCCTTTAGGTTATTGTGTTGCACGTTCATTAGGTTATTGTGTCGGGTTTTCACGCAACACCTTGTTTATGATCAGTTTGTCGTTCTCTTTACCCTGTCGGAACGCTTCGCGTCCGATGGCTTTGAGTTCTTCTCGAAGCACTGGGTCCATATCTGGGAAATAGTCGAGCATGTCCTCGAAACCTTCACCGGCTCGCCCGCTGGCGATGTGCTCGGCGATGAACTTGGAGACTGAAAGCTCCCCTTGGGGTCCTTCTTCCAGTAAGGAAGCGGTCAAGATGGCTTGCCTCTCTGCTTCCGGCCAAGCCTCTGACATGTAGGCCAAAGCTTGCAAGCTCTGAACGAGCTGCTCGCGTGGTGTGTCTCCGTCCCAGTAGTACGTGAACATCTTCTTCAAGAACTTCTTGTTCTCGTCCACGATGTTCCGGAAGTCCAGATTGTCCTGATAGACCTCTTCCCGTACGTCGTAGTAGTGCAGCTCTTCCTCGGTGC
>Ga0209976_10000538_pt1 | contig 24562 bp, 20 predicted proteins | sample SumtaG_FD_182806 | JGI IMG/M metagenome (GOLD analysis project Ga0209976, IMG submission 182806) | Deep subsurface microbial communities from Indian Ocean to uncover new lineages of life (NeLLi) - Sumatra_00157 metaG (SPAdes) (version 2) | ecosystem: Environmental > Aquatic > Marine > Oceanic >...
CGGAGACCGTCTCAGACCCCTGCACCTCTACTACGGCATAATACAGCCCCGATGGATTGTTCCCCACCTCCCAGAGCCATTCGTTGTAGTCGTTGACGGCCAGGCCAGTGATCTCTTCCTTAGTCACCAACAAGCCGTCCACGGTATAGATACAGATGGTGGCCCGTGAGGCAGTGCCGGTGTAGAAGCGGATGGTCGTGCGGCCTTCGGTCACCGGGTTGGGGTAGTTATAGACCCGGGCCTTGTCCAGCACGGCGGGCTGGGGCACCGTGTGCTCGCCATCGTTGAGTGAGTATCGGCTGCGGGAGTGGCGGCCCTGGGGCGTGACCCACTGGGGGTTCTGCTGGTCCGGCTTGCGCTTGAACCAGTGAATCCGGTCGCCGTTGGCCAGGCCGACCAGACTGTCTGCGAAGAAGTGCATAAGAAATAAATCATCGGGATCGGCGCGGAGACCCAGGCGGGCCAGGGGTCGGCCTTCGGGACTGTAGATGGCGATATCGCCGCTTTCCACTACAACCAGCTCAGGACGGATGTCGTCCTTGAGGTTGGCGATGAGGGCGTAGCTTTGGAAATCACCTTGTACCGGGAAACCGTCCAGAGATTTACCGTCAGCATTGACAACTATCATCTCATTTGGAATTGTGGATTGGTAAGCGTTTCCAGGATGAATTGCTACGATTTCGTCCAGTCCATCTCCATCCACATCCCCCAACGATAAATAATCACCTTGATCCCAGATGATGGAGGAAGGTAAAAGATCTATTGTTGGATCTATTGGTCCCTGGACTACCGGTGCCCGGCTGGTATCGTCGTGCAGGAAACCCCAGCTGAACATCATTCCGGAAGAAGCGATATAGGCTATATGTGCTGTATCAGGCGAGGACGGTAGTGGGGTTTCATCTGTGATTATCCATAAGATTCCATTATCATAGTAAGCCCCTTCATAAGCGACTTCATCATCCAGATCAATGTGAATAGTACCATCATAGAGGAAACGCCGCGCCCGGTAGCCGTCCTCTAACTGATCCAGTATCCAGAAAGCGGAACTGACCTGCCCATGGGGAACGTCATGTTCACTCACCATTATTGTCAGACTGGCGCCGGGCGTCCGCTTTGCCACGGATACATCACCTGACCAGATGGAATCCCTTAATGCATACACCCACATCCGCCCATTATGCCCCAACAGCCGGCTCCCCTCCGGCAGGCGGGTTACGTTCACGTCGCTCACCACGAAGTCAAGTATGTCCCCCGCCGGGCTTATCCGCGTAACGGCAACGCCGCTCTCAGCCCCCGAATTAAGATGAGTGGAAGGATGGGTCTCGCTGTCGAAGCTGAGCAGGCCCTGGGGGTTGCCGGCCTCGCGGTCGGGATTGGCCCTGAAAAAGCCCTCGTTGCCGGCGTACCACAGGTCCCACCGCCAGCCATGGGTGGGATCGCCAAAGTAGGCCGTGGTAGGAAAGCCGATGTCCACGGCGCCGTCGGCCTCCACCAGGGCCACGGCCCGGGCCTCCGGATCGTCGTTGATACCCTGCATTGAGTCACTGTAGCGCGACTTATCCACGTGCCAGATAAGCAGTCCGCTGCCGGGCAGGCCAAGATCGTAGTTGGGAATGGACGTGATAACGCCGTTGGAAGTATCCACTCCCACCGAGTCAACCAGATAGTCGAAATAGGGCGGTAATTCATAGCATACGCCCGGCGTCTCTTCAGTGCAGTTGCGGTACCGGAGGCTGTCCAGGTCCACACCCGGCAGGCCCGGAATCCAATTAAGCCGGTTTTCTACCAGAAAATACTCATCGTTACTCAGCGTGATTCGTCCTATCTGTCCTTCCGGGAGGTGGCGCGCCGCCAGGGTGATATCCCCTTCCAGCTCTTCTGCCTCCTCCCAGCCGAGGAAGACGCGGGTCCAGGCGGTGGGCGGTGCCGGGATCACCCCCTGACCATTGTTGGAACCCACATCCATCAGGCCAAAGACGCCAACGACCGTTACACTGTCATCGATATCAAACAGGGGCGGGAAACCCAGGGCATAGCCCAGAAGCAGGGCGAAAGTCCCCATCAGGCCGTTCTGCATGTCGCAGTAGTCGGTCCCTCCGGGGAATACGTCCTCCACGATATCGTAGTAGATATGGTTCTGTCCCTCGGGCAGCAGGAGGCCGGGTCGGTCAAACAGAATATCGTTGGGGGGAAGGGGGATTCCCCGCGTGCCTAAAGCATCATAGATCATATCCAGGTCTATGTATGCACTTGGTATGTCCTGGGGGGTTGGATCCAGGGCGGGATAAACAAAGTCATGCCCCAGGCCGGCGTGGAAGACCACCACCAGGTCATAGTCCATTACGCTGATGCCGCTGTCAGCGGCCGCCGCGATCAGGCTTTCGGCGAACAGAGCCACCAGCAGGTCGTCACTGGAGTCCTCGTCCGCTGCCGGCCGGTATCTGGCCATGGTGTCTTCCAGGACAATGGGATCCTCGCCCTCCGGATAAACGAGACTCCGGCCAAGATCAAAGGTAACATTGCTGTCGGAGACATCAGCGTAGTAGTTCGCCACGGCCTTCAGCTGGGCGTAGAAATAGGGCACACCATGCGGCGGCCGGTCCACCAGGAAGCCATCACACGGCACTAAGCCAATATCCAGCGAATCGATGTCCATGAGAAATGTGCCATCTCCGGTGGTGGAGAGGTCCTCGTCCGACGCGAAGGCCACCCGCAGGGCCAGGATAGTGAGGTCTTTTGTTGACCCGGTGGGAGCTACCAGGGTTCTTGCCGCCTGCCCGTGCAGGTCCATGCGGGGGAGGGTCTGGCCATGCAGCGTCAGGCTCAGGAACAAGACCCATACGGGCAGGGCCCAGACGGGCCGGATAGAAAAAATCCCACACTGGCCCCAGCGCGGGATTTTCCTGGAAATCATCGAGGGGCTTAAAAGCCTATGTTTAGAGAGAAGCGCATGGTATTGGTCAATGGATGCCCTTCATCCCCATAAATATAGCCGAAATCGAACCCGTAGGGGCCATAGTGAATCCCCGCTCCGAACGTCGGGTTACGGATCTTGCCCAAGTAGTCGTAAATGTATCCGACCCGGATGGCAAAATAGGTTGAGTACCAGTATTCGATCCCGATATTATGGGTGATGGTATCCAGCTCATCCATGAGCGTGGCATCGTCCCGATTACCCACCTCCGTCGAATCGATGATTCCGTTACCGCTCCGGTCAACATCGCCCCCAAAGCGCCAATCGTCTATCCAGGAAGTGAACAGTGCCAGGTACCAGGGATCGGTGTGGGCCTGCTCCCAGCGGCCGTTCTCACTATATTCGCCCCCACTGGACGGATTGCCATCGGCGTCAAACCCGCCGATGTAACCATCGTTATCATGGTCAACACCGGGATAGCTGGCCACCAGGAGTTTATTTATGTCGTACAGCAGAGCCAGCCGGTTATACCTGGTCTCTATCATGTGCCATTTGATCCCCAACTTCATATTGGTGGGGGCCGGGTCGGCCTGCTCCTCATCGATGAAGAAGATCTTGGGACCGATATTGCTCACAGTCAGGCCCAGGTCCAGGCGGGAGAAAAGAAACTGCCGCCGGTAGTAGGCGAAATCAAAGGCGAAGTTGGTGGATATACCATCTCCCCCTTCGGCGCCGGCACCGTATGCAGACAGGTTCTGGTGGATGAGTTTGACATTGAAGCCCACCGCTGAGTTGGGCGACATCTTGGTGCCGAAGCTGGCGGTAATCGCCGCCATGTTGCTGTTGAATTCTCCCAGCTCCTCTCCGTTTTCACCCATCCGCATCTGTGTGCCCAGATCCAGGAAGATCACGTGGCCGCCAAAAGTACCTACCTCGGGCACGTTATAGCGGATGGCCGTAAAGATGTACTTCATATCGTCGGCCAGGTTGGGCAGCCAGTTTGAGCCCTGCCCTACCAACTCAAACCGCGGCAAGAATGCTAGTGAAGCGGGATTCCAATAGCTGGCGTAAGCATCGGAAGCATCGGCAACGCCGGCTTCGCCCCGGCCGCCAGCGGCAGCGCCGGGGGCAATCAGCAGGAATATGGCTGAGGCCGTACTCTGGGCCTGAACGGCCCCATGAAAAAGAATGGCAGCTGTAAGGATCAAAGTCAGTCGTTTCATTCGCTCATTTTCCCCTTGTCTAATTGATTACATCCCCCTTTCTCATCCCTCAGAACCGGGACAAATCAAGCGGGATTTAACCTTCCAAGTATCGCGACCGCTGACGGCCGCATCTTCAACTCGCTGCTATCGAAACGACGCTGTGTACGATCCTCCATATTACGATGTCAATATACGGGCAACTCTTTGGCTTTGTCAAGTCAACCGCTGTTCCGCTCATCCAGAGTGTGAGCCTGGTCAATAAGCATGATGGGGATGTCGTTTTCCACTGGATATGCCAGTTGGCAAGCCGGGCAGATGAGCTGCTCCTCCGCTTCACGGTAGTCCAGCTCGCCTTTGCACTTGGGGCACACCAGGATATCCAGCAGGGCCCTGGACAGACTCATATACCATCCTTCTCGGTATGCAAAATGCGTTCTTTAGGTTTTTGTTCCCGGTTGTACCGCATTGTAGATGTTCAATCCCGGAGCTGCTCGATCTCGGTCTGGAATTCCCCGATATCCTTGAAGGCCCGATAAACCGAGGCAAACCGGATGTAGGCCACCTTATCCAACTCCTTCAGGGTCTCCATAACCAGATCCCCGATCTGGGCCGAAGCGATCTCCGCCCGTCCCATATTCTCAATCTGGTCGTGAACCCGGGCTACAGCATCCATGATCTGCTCGGCGGATACGGGCCGCTTATTACAGGCAATGCGTATGCTCCGTTCTATAAGCTGGCGATCATACTCCACCCGCTGGCCGTTCTTTTTAATTACCAACAGCGGGTGCCGAACCACATATTCATAGGTGGTGAACCGGCGATTGCAATCAAGGCACTCCCTGCGGCGGCGGATGGAACCATCGCGGTTGACGTTCCGGCTGTCCACTACCTTATTCTCCGCTGACTGGCAATAGGGGCAGTTCATAACCTCAGGCCCGGTACAGTGGAAACTGCCGGCACAGCTCCGTCACTTCGCCCTTGACAGCCTGGCTGGTGGCCTCATCCTCTGGATCGCGTAGTACCCGGTGGATGAGCTCCGAGATGAGGCGCATTTCGGCTACTCCCATGCCGCGGGTAGTCACTGCCGGGGTCCCGATGCGGATACCGCTGGTGACCAGGGGACTGCGCTGATCGAAGGGAACCATGTTCTTATTCACCGTTAGGCCAGCCGCTTCCAGGGCGTTTTCAGCCGCTTTCCCGGATAGATCACGGTCGCTTAAATCCACCAGGATAAGATGGGTGTCCGTCCCGCCCGAAACCAGCTGGTAGTCCAACTCAAGGAAACTCTCAGCCAGCTGGGCTGTGTTGCGTACGATCTGTCCACAATATTCCCTGAACGCCGGCTTCAGGGCCTCGCCGAAGGCCACCGCCTTGGCGGCGATGATATGCATCAGCGGCCCGCCCTGAATCCCCGGCATGACGGTGCCATCAAGAAGCTCACCGATCCGTTTCACCCGCCCGCTCTTGGGAGCCACCACGCCCCAGGGATTTTCCCGGTCTTTCTCCATGAGGATCAGGCCGCCCCGTGGCCCCCGCAGTGTCTTGTGCGTGGTGGATGTGACAAAATCACAATACGGCCAGGGTGTGGGGTGGTGCCCCGTTGCCACCAGGCCTGCCGGATGAGCGATGTCGGCCATGAGCAGGCCCTCGACATCGTCGGCCACCTCCCGGAACTGTTCGAACTCGATAAACCGGGGATAGGCACTTCCACCGCAGACAATCAGCTTCGGTCGGTGCTCGCGGGCCAGGCGCCGGACTTCAGTGAAATCGACCCGCCCTGTCTCCCGGGCTACTCCATAAGAGACTACGTTGTATAACTTGCCTGAAAAATTCACCGGGCTGCCGTGGGTCAAGTGACCGCCATGGGCCAGATCAAGCCCCATCATGGTATCGCCCGGCTCCAGAACGGTGAAGTACACCCCCATGTTGGCCTGGCTGCCCGAATGGGGCTGGACGTTGGCGTACTCACACTGGAAAAGCTCCCGGACCCGCTGCCTGGCCAGATCCTCTGCCTGGTCCACATACTCGCAACCCCCGTAATAGCGCCGGCCGGGGTAGCCTTCCGCATACTTGTTCGTCAGTACCGTCCCGGCCGCTTCCAGCACCGCCCGGCTGGTGAAATTCTCCGACGCAATCAACTCCAGGGTATTACGCTGCCGATCCAGTTCACCCTCCAGAGCGGCAAACAGGTCGGGATCCTGTTTTTGAACGCTGTTTGCAATCATGGGATTAGAGCTTCATAACACCGTTGGCAGCGCTCCCATTAAAGGGAGATCAGCTCGCAGAACTCCCCACCATTTATGACGGGGACAGAAGTTGTTCATGCCCGGAGCGACCGGTGTAACTATGGTCTTTTGACGGTACGCGTGATCCAACCGTAACAATCCCCTTCAGGCTTGAACACCCGGAGGTTTGCCGGTTGCAGGAACCAGTCGCCTTTGGAAGGGATCAGGTTTTTCTCCAGGAAATCAGCCCGGGTACGTGCCCGGCGGTAGCCCTTATCCACCGCGCTTCGGTAGTCCTCATAAGCCATCTGGAAAACCAACTTATCCTGGAAATTTGGCGCCCCGCTTTCACGGCCGCTCACGCAGTCATCGGCAGTAGTATAATACACCTCCGCCCGTACGTACAGGGCTTCTCCCCCATTGGTGGCGACCTTAAAGGCCGTCTCCGCCCATTCCAGCGAACGCGGAAACTCCCTTTTCCTTAGATACACTTGAGACAGCTCCAGGGCTGTTTTATCATCAGTGCGGTTCAATCCAAACAAGCGCTCCAATGTGGAGATGGCCCGGTCAACATCGCCTTCATCCAGGGCGGCGTTGGCCAGTAATTCGTAGGCACCACGAGCCGTAGGCGTACGCTGAATAACCCCCTCCAATACCCGATATGCCAGGGAATAGTCAAGGTTCTCAACCAGCTTGTTGGCATAATCAATCCCCCATTGGGCGTTGGACGGATTGTCTTCCCAGCGCTGGCGCATGAAGGTCAGCGGGTCCTTGCCGGACATTTCGTAGGCGGCGATAATATCGCTTTGAACGCGAGGGTTGTTAGGTTCAACCTCAAGCCAGCTCTGCAGGGTAAGGACGAGGTCATCATAGCGTTCCGCCTGCCTGAGCAGGTCGGTTACGGTAGCATAGACCTCCACATTCGTTGGATCCACTTCGAGACAGCGCTCGTAGTAATAAATCTGTTCATCAACATTCCCCTGGCGTCCCAGAGCGTAGGCGATATTCTCAAGCAGGTTCTTATCTTCGGGAAGATATCTCAGCCCCTGCTTAAACGCCCAGACGGCACTGTCCAGACTGCCCAGCTCGATGTAGGCGCGCCCGAAGTAGAGGTATACGTCCTGCGCATTTTCTTCACCGCAGCCCAGGTCCACTAACTTGTGATAATTCCTCACCGAAGACTCGAATTCTCTATTCTTGTAATACTCCCAGGCATTGGACAGGGCAATGTCACATTCCCTCTGACGCCTCTTTAGCTCCTCTTCCGTCAGCGCAAGTTCCTCTTCACTGGGTGGTGGAGGTACACACATCGGCAACATTATTATCGCCGCCGCAATTCCGAGCGTTATCAGCAGAATCGTCCTGGTTATATTGAATGGTTTCACGATACTCAATCCCATTTTTTATTTGCTCGATTAAACCACAGCTCGGCGGTGGTCACGCCTACAGAAAGGCTGAAGAAGTCTTCCTGTAAACTGGGCAACAGACCATCACGCCGTCCTACATGAATAGCAAGGTCAACCCGATGACCAAACCTTGGATGTCGATAACCGATGCCGACAACGAATGCAAATTCGGTCAAATGATCACTTTGCAATCTTGAAAGGTAATAATCATTTCGGTAAAATCCCATGCGATAATGCAGGCGCTGCAAACGCCATGCCTCATCGCCACTTGGGATTCTGGACCAGCCCACCCGCAGCGAGAGGACCGCCCGCTGGTGCCGACCAAAAACCATATCGTTATTTGCCGCCTTCAGCAGTTGAGTAAAGCCGGCCTCCGCCATTACGCGATACTTGCGGATAATGTCTAAACCGTAGCCGACGTCAATAGAAGCCGGTAATCCAACATTGTCATGATATAGCGAGTCAGGTCTTAGTCGACCATAATAGGTCTGAATTTCGAGCAGATTCAGTCTGAGTGGCAAAACGGCTTTAATCCCCAGCCGTCCTTTGGATTTCGGGGGAACAGTGGCCAGTATGCTCAACGCCAACCTCTGGCCATTGAATTCCAGCCTCCGCTTGGCTATCATATCCCGGAACAGATCGTCCCAGCTGTCTCCAGGCAGGAATTGAAGCGTGTCGCCTTGTGTTAAGGAGCCAAACAGTATGTCCAGGGAAACTCCCAGGGAAACGGCCGGTCTGATTCGCCGGGAGAAACCGATGCTGAGAGCCGACAAACCCCCTTCGAATGACCGGTTCGTTTCATATCGCAGAGTTTCCGAAAATAACATCATTGAAACCGTATCGGTAACGGTCATATCTACTCTGGTCACTGGCTGGATGCCAATGCCGTAGCTGGTACGCCGGTTGGCGTGAATCAGGAACTGAAAGTTCTGCGGACCCACCCGGTTGAATACGCCCAGGTCGCCCAGGCGCGATCTGGCGGCCTCCATCGCGGCATGCAGTTGGGTGGACCGAATCCTGTGCCACGTTGAGGGCGCCGCGTAAAGCCATTCATCAGCTCCACCGGGAACGGTGACAATACCTCCCATCCCCTGGCTTATGACACCGGGCGTTGACGGTGCCATTCCGAAACCGACCAGCTCCAGGCTCGATTGGGCTGCCGCCGGAGAGACCAGTCCCAGCACTAGAACAGCAATCCGGACATATCCTTCCCGCCTCATTAAGGGACATCCTTATACAGGGAGCTGTAAATAATCTCCAGGCGCGGCCTTTTGAGACTGTCGGGCGCACTTGCCCCCCAGAAAACCAGGTGGTCAAAATCGTGATTGTTCGGAATCACCACCAGGTCCAGACCGTAGTTCATATATACCCCGATGGCCACACCCGACAGGAATTCCCCCAAGTCCAGGCTGAGACTGTTAGACGCTCCCTGGTAAATCGCGCGACTGATAAGCAATTCGGTGGAGTCCCCCTGGGCCAGAGGCCGGGCCCGTCGCAGGACTTGGATATCCACCTGATCGGCGACGATTGGCGACACTTCAACCTCATCGTTTAGGTATAGAGTGAGGCGGGCTCCAGTAATACTACTGGTCGTGTCAGGGTCAAAGTTTGGGCCGAAGTTAATGTGGCTGCGGACGCCGTTGCTGTGATCAAGGTGAAGCGAGCTGTCGGAGTCGATTGGATCAAAATTAGGATTAGGCCAGGTGTAGATACTGAGATCGGCAGTGGACCATTTGTAGTATGCGGTATCCCCATCGGCGCTGGCAGTGTCCGCAAAGGTCAATGATAGAAAGGCCGAGGGGCCATTGCCCTCACGGGAATGGAAACCGATCAGCGCCCCTTGATCCTCCCGCTGAATGAGGAAACCGTTATTGGCTACCTCCCCCTCCCGCCATTCGGAAAGCGTCGTGGAGTCGACCTCGAATTCCAGGTACTCAAGATCAGTGCGGGTGATGGTGGTATCTCCGCTGGGAAGGGTTATAATAGCCGTGCTCATGGATGCTGTACTCTCCAGTGTTGTTTTCAGTGAGTTCATAATCGTATGGCCGGCAGTATCCGTTTCGGTCCAGATGGTATCGGGTTCGTCAATGGTATACAGGGCGAAGCTGACTTCGGGATCGAGAGGCTCATTGCCAAATGTTCTACGGACAAGCACTAGTCGGGCAGACCGGAAGTTCACCAGCCGGGAACTGTCCACGCTGGCGAACTTGACGAGAATCCCCGACACCCGGGGGTCCGGCTCATCCTCATCAATCAGGCCGGCATACAGGGTATAGCTGCCGCCGTGGCGGGGTGTGCGGGCGAAGGAACTGTCATCCATGGCAAAAATCACCGTGTCCTGAAAGGTCCACTGGCTTCCAGGAAGGTCAGTAATAATGGGATTCTGCTCGCAACGGCTGAGAGTCAGCAGCAGTCCCATCGCCGATGCTACGGTAATGATCCAGACCCATTGGATATGGGGTAGCGAACGTCTGATCATAACCTGTTACGAACGGGGCGTAGCGGTTAAAGGTTCCGCAGAATCTGCTCGAAGCGATTGGAGGCCTGGGCCCAGGCCTCGTCGGTATCCTCGGGTATTTCCAACTGCTCAACACCTTTATGGGACTCCAGGATGCGGGCGAATCCAGACTCCTTTTCCAGATCCCCATGCAGACAGCCTTCCGGCGCGTGAACGGAGATCACCTGGTTAGCAAAGTTTAATGCCAGCTCCAGGTTATTAAATCCGTTCCCGGCTTTCGGCAAGCGGTCATCGGATGCGGGAGCAATATCAATAGCGTCATACGCAGCCTGGGTGAAAAAGGCGTATTCGTTGGCCGAATGAAGCAGAAAAACGGTCTTGATACCCTCATAGAATTCCTGGCCGGCATACTGCAGCTGGTACAGGGCCGGCACAAAGCTCATCTGCCAGTCGTTGCAGATGATGATATCCGGCTTCCAGAATAGATGCTTGAGATTTTCAAGGGCTACCCGGGCAAAATAGGCGTAGCGCTCAGGATTATCTTTCAGCATCCGACCATTGCGAGCTTTATACAGCAGGTTGGTAACCGGCTTGAAGAACTGCCGGTCCTCCATGAAATAGACCTGCACCTTGGAATTGGGAATGAACGCCGACTTGACACTACCTATCCGTTCCTCGCCCGCGAAAGTAATCGGCATTTCCCGGAGACGAATGACTTCCCGCAATATGTACTTTCGCTCACTGATATAGCCGTATTTCGGCTGAATAAGACGAATGTCGAAATCCCGCTCCTGAAAAACCGAGCAGACGCGTTTTGAAAACTGTGCCAGTGAATACGTCTCCGAGAAGGGAGCGATTTCAGAAGATAAGTAATAGACTTTTAAGGTCATAGATAGCCGCTCGCTGACTGATTAAGTTGACGTTAAGAAAAAATACAGAGATACCCGGCGTGCCTTGTCACCGCGATTGTAGAAACCGGCGTGCCTTGTCACCGAGATCGGTATCGGGATATTCATTCAGAAGCTTCCGAAACTCTATCCGGGCCCGATCATGACTGCCCACGTTCCAATAGCTGAGGGCGATTTTATAGCGGGCATCGTCTCCTTTGTCTGAGGTTGGGTAGTTGAACACGCGCTCAAATTCCGTGATCGCTCGCTTAAAATTCTTTACGGCATAAAAGCATTCCGCCGTCCAGTACTGGGCATTATCCACCAGTTCGTGCTGTGACCCGCCGCTAAGCAGCTCAGTAAACCGGTCCACTGCTTCGCGATACTGGCCGTTCTGGTAGGCCGTGAGAGCCTCGATGTACCGGCGCCTGAACTCCTCATCGGTCAACGCGGTTGAAGGCGGTTGAGACTCGGCCTGGCGAGCGGCCATGATATCGTTGAAACTACTGGTCAGGGAAACAATTTTGTTCTCAAGTAACACCAGCTGCGATAGGATCTCAAAATTTGTACTGTCTATGTAGGCTGCCTTGTCTTCCAGCAGCCTGATCTTGTTCATGATTAGACTTAATTGACTGATCAGGGTCAGTTCCGAGCTGTCCATGGCGGCTTTGGCCTTTACAGCCGATTCCAGCGATGCCTTAAGTTCAGGTACAATCCCCGTTGCCGCTCGTAGGTTTCTCTCCAGCGCTATTACCCTGACCCTCAGGCTGTCGTTCTCGCGTTTCAGCGCAGCCAGGCGGCCATTGATCCGTCGGATTTCCTGGCTTACACTTGACGAAGTAGTACGAGTACGCTGCGTGGGACGTTGTTGTTGGGTTTGTTCATACTTCGGATAGGATCCCAGCGACGGACTTTCAGGTGCAGCCAGCCGCCTTGGAAGAAGAACAGTTGGCAACAACAGCAAAATTGTTAAGGATAATCCAATAAATGTTACCAGCCGGCGCTTCATCAAACCTCCGGTATCTATTTGATGATAACCAATTCAGATGAATTGATGAAATTTAATACTTTGCCGTCGAAACAGCAATGACGTATAGCGATCACTCCTTCACCAGCGCTTATGCCCGGTTCGGCGAACACCAGCCAGCAGCCAGAGTTGATACCACATGAACTCAGGCCTCACCGGTGAGTAGATAATGGGTCACACCAACCAGTAGGAGGCAGGTCAACAGGAAAGACCCCCCGTAGCTCAGGAACGGCAGCGGCAATCCGGTCACCGGCATGAGCCCCGTGGCCATGCCCATGTTCACAAACACGTGGATCATAAGAATGGTTGTGAATCCTATGATCGTTATGCTCGCAAAACGGTACTGGGTCGTGGACGCCCGATCCAACATCCGCAGGAGCAGCCAGCTGAACAAAATCAGAATTACCAGAATGGCCAGAAATCCCGCCTCTTCACCGATGACCGAGATGATGAAGTCGGTATCACTTACCGGGAGGAACCTCAGGTGGGTCTGAGTCCCCTCACCAAGCCCTTTACCGAAAACACCGCCGGACCCGATAGCCGTTCGAGATTGCAGCACTTGATAGCCAGCACCGTGTGGATCTGCCGATGCATCCATGAGAGTAAGGATACGCCGCTGTTGATAGGGCTGGAGTCTGTTCCAGAGCACCGGGGTCAGCGTTCCAAAGATGGTATTGATAATAAAAACAACAGCACCCCACCGGGGTTGAGTCCTATAAAAATAAAGGACCAGGATCATCACCAGCATCCATGCCGAGAAGGTGTAGAAATTAAAGCCGGTGATAAGACTGACAAGTGGAGCCAGGATGATAAAGAGGTGAAAGGTGGAAATACCTGACCAGTACATCATAGGAATAACCACGGCCAGGTAAATGATCGCAGTGCCCAGGTCAGGCTGCCCGACAATCAGGATTGCCGGCAATAAGGCAATAGCGAGCGGTACCAGGGCGTAAAGGAATTTCTCAAGGTATTTTTGGTAATCCGTAAGGTAGCGGGCAATGGCGAACACTATGAGGATTTTGCCGAATTCCGCCGGCTGCAGACTCAAGGGCCCCAGCACGAGCCACCGCTTCCCACCCGAAAAAGCCGGCATAAGGTAGGTGACCAGCAGGAGAAAGATCAGGACAGCATATAAACGATAAGCCTGGGCATAATAAACGCGGGGGTGAAGCCAACGGAGCAGCCAAACGACCAACAGGGATACTACCAGCCAGACAGCCTGGCGGAGGAAATTGGAGGAGGTGAGGGAGTCGGGAAGACTGGTACTGTAAAGCCCAACGAAGCCTATCAGCAGGAGGAGGACAACCGGAATTAACAGCAGGACATCCCAGACGATCAGGTTGGGCTGTCCCTTAATGGATTTGAGCCAATTCTTTCCCAGCATCACCGTATCTTTCAATGAAGAAGCGGAAAACCTCCGCGGCCAGGGGTGCTGCCGTCCGCGAACCCAATCCCCCTTGCTCAACCAGTATCGTCACCACCAGTTCATGCCCGGATCCGACTTTGATAAATCCCGAAAACCAGGAATGCCCCTCACCATGGGGATTCTGAGCCGTGCCGGTCTTCCCATAGATAGTACCGCCTTCAACCCGTGCTCGAAAGCCGGTGCCCTGTTCACCGTTAACCACCTGATACATGGCCTTCTGCATATCTTCCCAGGCCCAGGCCGGCATATCAACGACCTGCTCCCGGACCGCCTTCAGGCGGGGAGAGACGACCAGCTTGGGCGTCACCAGCCGCCCACCATTGGCGAAGGCCGCTGTCATCCGGGCAATCTGAAGGGGCGTTACCAGTAAATCACCCTGACCCAGGACCAGGTTAAGAAGGTGCCCCGCGGTCCATCCTTCATCAATATACTTCCGGTCCATATATTTCGGCGTTGGCACCAGGCCCACTGACTCCTGGGGCAACTCTATCCCCGTGGGACTGCCGAAGCCAAACTCGCGGGCCATTTCCGCCCAGGCATCAAAGCCGATCCACTGGATGAGCTTGTAGAAGTATATATTACAGGACAGCCTGACGGCATCTTCCATGTTAACGTGGCCGTGACCGGGCCAGATATTGCAATGAAAGAGGCGGTTGCCGAACTGATAGACGTTATTGCACTCTATTGTGGCTTCCGGGTCTACCTGGCCACCGCTGAGAGCGGCTGCTACCGCCACAAGTTTGAAAATAGAACCTGGCGGATAGAGGCCGTTGATAACGCGATCCAACAGGATTTTGTCCGGGTGATCCCGCCATTGCTCCCAGAGAGGAACCGGTATCGGGCCGGTAAAGGGAGCTAGTACATAGTCCGGGGCACTCACATAGGCAAGGATCTCGCCCGTTTGGGGCTCCATTGCAATTAACGCGCCGCGTTTGCCCTCCATGATCAACTCACCCAGGGCCTGTAGATCAATCTCCAGCGTCAGGCGCAGATCCTGGCCGGGGATAGGACGAACGGCTGGCTTGTCCGCAACCTCGCCCAGATCCCGCAGCAGGTAGTCTACCAGATGATAACGATACCCGTCCTCACCCCGGAGAAACCGTTCGTATTGCCTCTCCAACCCGGCGGAGCCCACTACATCACCCGGATGATAGCCCTGGCTGCGATATTGCTTATAGTCATCTTCGGAAATAGTACGGAGATAGCCGATAAGGTGTGTGGCGCGCGCCCGGGACGGATAGTGCCTGATAGCCCGATCCACAAAGAAGATACCGGGGAACTCCAGGCGATGCTCCTCAAGATAGGACCTCTGGGTGAAACTGACATTTTCATAAAGGGAAATCGGTTGGAATCGCTCATAGAGGCCATCGGCCTCTTCTATGATCTGGTGTATGTCCTCCTGCGTAATCTCCAGGTATCGATCCAGCTCCCCCAACTCCGTAAGGGAACGACGCACCTCTGCCGGAATAACTGACAGGCTGTACTGGGGACGGTTTGTCACCAGAAAATTACCGTTACGATCAAGCATCATCCCCCTGGGAGCAGGTAAACGCACATCTCTAATGCTGTTATTTTCAGCATAAGTGACGTACCGATCGTGGTGGAATATTTGTAACTGGAAAAAGCGCAAACCCACAACGCCAAGCGACAGGATAATGGCAGCGGCAAACAGGTTGCGCCTCCTGATAAGGACAGCCGACAGCTGCTGGTTCATGCTCTACTCGGCATTATGGGAATCAGGTAACGCATCCCGGTAACGATTACGCTGGACATCAAGAATTCCAGCAGGATATGGCTTGCGAGTAGGCCCGGTGAAGCCCGCAGTCCCTGGATCATGATAGTCTGGTAGATTATTGCGTGTCCCAGGAGAGTTCCGTAGATATACAGATTTACGATTCGAGGAGTCCAGACCGTCATAGTACCATTAAGCGTGCCTACGGTATAACCTACGAGAGACTTAACCAATGCATTAGCCCCCAGTACACTGAGCGACCCGGTAAGGTCCTGTAGCAGACCGACACTGAATCCCAACAGAATACCCGTTATGCGTCCGTAACGGGCCGAGGCAAAGATCAGGAATATGAGAATAAGATCAGGTCTGATATCACCCAATGACAGCAACTGAGCCAGATACAGCTGCGCAAGTATGACGCCAATAAATATCGCAATGATCTTAAGCATCGGGACCATGGTTAACCATAACAAACACATGTTCGGCCTCAGACGGCTCAGCCTGGAAACGCACCCTGACACGGCTGAAATTCTCCCCCGGCGTTACTACTACTTCGTCCACCAACGCCACCCGTAGATTCTTGGGATAGATATCCGAGAAGCCGGAGGTCAGAACCTGGTCACCAGGCCTGACATCACTATTGAGAGAAATACCTGTTACCTCCGCGAAAGGACCATACAACGGTGTTAATATACCCCGGACGCCCTCGCTTCCCACTTTCACGGACAGGCGGAAGTTCCGGTCGGTGATGAGCTGCACAATAGAAGCGTTCGGTGCCACGCTCATCGTCTTGCCCAACAGACCATTCAGGGCCAACACGGGAAAGTTGGGCTCCACTCCGTGCCGCGTACCCACGTTCAGGGTGATAGTGCTGAGGACACTTGACGCTCCGCGGCTGATCACCTCCGCCACCTGGAGTTCATAGGGTGTCTCTTCCGTGAACCGAAGCATATCCCGGAGACGTTCATTCTCCCTGGCTGCGTCAGCCAACTCTGCGTTGAGCAGCGTGTACTGCATGAGTCGTTGGCGCAGAACCTGGTTTTCTTCCTTGTAACTGATAATATCCACTAGTCCGAAATCGGGATGCGGCATAATGCCAATCATGCCAGTGCTCAGATCCTGCAGGGCAAAGGATTGGCGGGACTCCCCGGTAAGGAGCAGCATGAAGGATACCAGCACCGCCAGGAGCATCAAGAGCAGTTCCCGGAAATAGTAAAGGAGCTCGAATAAGTTCCGCACGTATTCCCCAGGTCTCGATTAAAACAGGACTGCTGCGAAGGTCTTGATGTCTTCCAGCGCCATCCCCGTGCCCATAACAACGCTTGTAAGGGGCTCCTCCGCCACGTGAACCGGCAGGTTGGTTTCTTCACGGAAAATCTCGTCCAGCCCCTTGAGCATCGATCCGCCGCCGGTGAGTACGATACCACGGTCCAGGATATCGGAACTCAGTTCGGGTGGAGTACGTTCCAGCGCCCTTTTCATAGCGCTGATAATCTGAAACAGGGTATCGGAAAGGGCCTTCCGGATCTCTTCAGGCGGGACGCTGATAGTCTTGGGAATCCCGCTAACCAGATCACGGCCTTTGACCAGGACCCTGGAGTCGCCAAAGGATATACCGGTGCCGACACTGCATTTGATTTTCTCAGCCGTACGGTAGCCGACTTCCAGCTTGTGTTCGTTGTGGAACCAATCGACAATGGCGGCGTCCATTTCGTCACCGGCCACACGAATAGCCTCCATGGCGACAACCCCGTTGAGGGCGATAATCGCGATCTCCGTGGTGCCGCCGCCGATATCCACGATCATGTTCCCAACCGGTTTGGCTATATCCAGACCGATGCCGATAGCCGCCGCCACTGGCTCCTCAATAAGGTGCACTTCCCGGGCATTAGCCCGTTCCGCCGACTCTCGTACGGCGCGCTGTTCCACAGGAGTAACCCCCGATGGAATACAGATCACCATCCGGGGACGGGCAATCCGGCTCAAGTGCATCTTGCGAATAAAGCCCTGTATCATTTCATCGGCCATCTGGAAGTCGGCAATGACACCGTCCTTCAGCGGACGGATGGTCTCGAGATCATGGTGAGTCTTGCCAAGCATCTCATGGGCCTCGTTCCCAACGGCAATGATCTTGTCGCTGTTCACTGTCTTAGCCACAATGGAGGGCTCGTTGATCATGATCCCCTGCCCCTTCACCCAGATGAGGGTGTTGGCGGTTCCCAGATCGATGGCGATGTCCTTTGAGAACAGGTTGGAATAGCTCAATTTTGAGCGGGCATCTCGTGGCATCAGATTATCACCCTCAGTGTCTGAAATGTCTTGTATGTGTAAAGATCATGGCCATGTCATGCTTATCGGCTGCGGCAACTACTTCCTCATCCCGGATGCTTCCCCCAGGCTGGATTACCGCCGATATCCCCAACCGGGCTGCCTCCTCCAATCCATCAGGAAAAGGAAAGAACGCGTCCGAAGCCATGACAGCACTGTCAAGCTCAAGATTTGCCTGTGCCGCTTTTACGCCTGCTAATATCACCGCATCCACCCGCGACATCTGGCCGGCACCGATGCCTAATAGCTGCTCAAAGCTGGCAAAAACAATAGCATTTGACTTCACGAATCTAACCAATTTCCAGCCCAGACGCATGGCCTGCATTTCATCCGGGGAGGGTTTTCGTCCGGTCACCACCTCCCAGTCCGCTTCACCCTGGAAGCTATCCGCATCCTGAACCAGATAACCGCCCGCAACTGTCCGTACCTCCCGGCCTGGCACCTCTGGCTGCTCATTGACGATTTCCAGCAGTCGCAGGTTCTTCTTTCTGGCCAGCCGGGCCAGGGCCTCGGGAGCGAACACCGGCGCGATAACACACTCCAGGAAGATCCCAGCCAGGGCCTCTGCCGTGGCCTCATTCACCGGACGGTTCAGCCCCACAATTCCCCCGAAGCTGCTCACCGGGTCGGTGGACAAGGCCCTGCGGTAGGCCTGCTCCGGCGTCTCACCCACACCGAAGCCGCAGGGGTTAGCGTGCTTGACGATAACCGCCGCCGGCTGGTCAAATCCGGACACAATGCGGTTGGCCGTTTCCAGGTCGGCGTAGTTATTAAAGGAAAGCTCCTTCCCGTGCAGCTGCTTCCAGGGCGGCGCCTGCCCCGGCCCCAGGTAGAAACCGGCCTGTTGGTGGGGATTCTCGCCATAGCGCAGCGGCTGGTGGAGCTCCGCCTGGACGTTGATGCTGTTAGGGGGGCTTTCCAAGCTAGGGGAGAAATATTCCCCGATCACTCCGTCGTAGGCGGCAGTCTGCTGGTACACCTCGGCCGCCAGCGCCTGGCGCTGGTCCAGCGGGATGTCGCCGCCTTGTTCCTGGTAAAGCCGCTGAAAGCCGGCATACTGCTCCGGCCGGCACAGGACCACTACGTGGCGGAAGTTCTTGGCCGCCGCCCGCAGCAGGCTCGGCCCGCCGATGTCAATGTACTCCACCAGCTCTTCACTTGACGCACCCCGGCGTAGCATTTCCGGGAAAGGATAAAGGTTCACAACTACCAGATCAATGGGCTGCTGCCCCAGGTGTTCCAGGTCCTGCACGTGCGCCGGCTTGTCCCGGTCTGCCAGGATGGGACCGAAGATGCGGAGGTCCGTTGTCTTCACCCGCCCGTCCATAATGGCCGGCTGGCCGGTAATCTCCTCCACTTTGGTCACCGGGATGCCCCACCCCTCGATCTCCCGAGCGGTGCCGCCGGTGGAGGTAATGGAGAAATCATGGTCGTACAGGAACCGGGCCAGCTCTTCCAGCCCCGACTTGTCCCAGACACTGATGAGCGCGCGTTTCAAAACCGTCCTATCATTTTGTAATGTCTTGTAGCATGATTGGGGGCTCTACATACGGCACCCCGTCTTCCCGCCAGCGCACCTCCCCCCGGCACAGGGCCGCCACTACTTTGGAATACAGCCGGTGCTCCTGCTTGAGTACCCGCTTGGCCAGGGCGTCGGGCGTATCGTCGGGCTGTACCGGCACCACCACCTGTGCCACGATGGGGCCGTGGTCGTACTCCTCATCCACGAAGTGCACCGACACCCCGGACACCTTGGCCCCCGACGCGATGACCGCTTCGTGTACCCGGCGGCCGTAATACCCCTGCCCGCCAAAGGCCGGCAGCAGGGCCGGGTGGATGTTCAGCATGGCCCGGGGATAAGCCCGCACCACCTCAGAGGGAACCAGTTTCAGGTAGCCGGCCAGAATGATGAAGTCAATATCAGCCTGCTCAAAAGCCCACAAAAGCGCCGGGGGCTCCATATCCGGGGCCGGGTAGTGCACCACCTCGATGCCCTCATCCCGGGCGTAGTCGGCCGCCGGGCACTCGGGCTTGTCTGTCACCACCAACGCCACCCGCGCCGGGATATCGCTTGACTGGACAGCTCCGTGGATCTTCCGAAAATTAGATCCGCCGCCGGAAACGAATATGGCCAGTTGTTTCATACGCCGTTGCAGTCCTTTTTATTAGCCAAATTTACACCGCTGAAAACGCCACTTACCGCACTTCATTGTTGATTATTCCTTTCGGCAGCCGCTGGCGGACCTCGGCGATGACCTCCTCCAGCCGGTCGGTGTCGCGAAAAATATTAAACCCATCAGTGTCCACCACCAGTACCGGCTCCGTTTCCCTGATCCGCTCGATCCACTGCCCATAGCAAATGTTGAGGCGGTGCAGGTATTCGGGATCGATGGAGCGCTCGAAACCTCGGTCACGTCTCTTTATGCGGGAAAGAAGGCTATCAGTTGAGGCTTGCAGGCAAATTATCAGGTCGGGCTTCTGCAGAAAAGCGGTCATGATACCGAATAGACTGTGGTAGTTCTCCCAGTCGCGCTTTGACATGTGCCCCATTTCATAAAGGTTGCGGGCGAAAATCTCCACGTCCTCGTAGATGGTGCGGTCCTGGACCGCCCCGCCGGGATGCTCCGACATCTCCACGTGTGTGCGGAAGCGGTGATGCAGGAAGTAGATCTGCAGGTGGAAGCTCCACCGGCCCATGTCCCGGTAGAAGTCGGACAGGTAGGGATTATCAATGACCGACTCGTAAAATGGCTTCCAACCGAAGCGGTCGGCGAGGATGTCGGTGAAGGTGGTCTTCCCCACCGCGATGTTACCGGCGATTCCGATGAGGCCTTTCACGCTGCTCCCGTAGGGGTCCCGACCGGTCGGGACAAATTGCCCAGGAGAGTGGAATTGCCGTACCCGGTCAACAGCACCGGCTGGAAAGGATCATCCAGGGGCGTTGGGATGGGCACTTTCACCCGCAGGTAGTTATCGGTCAGGCCCTCCCAGCTGCCGTTGCCATCGGGCCGCTCGAAATGGACCAGCCGGGTCTGGCCGATGGATCGCCGGGCTACCTCCCGCCGCCGCTGCCGGCTGATCTCCCGCAGGACGGCGCTGCGCTCCTTGCGCACCACCGGGTCCACGGCAGCGGCCATTCGAGAGGCCACGGTGCCCTCACGTTCCGAATATCGAAAAACGTGATGGTAGGTCAGCGGGAAATCGGTCAACGCCCCGGCCAGCTGCCGGAAGTCCTCCTCCGTCTCGCCGGGGAAGCCCACCATGACGTCGGCGCCGATGGCCGCGTCGGGCAGAGCCGCCACTATACGATTCACAACCGCCCGATAATCGGCAATGCTGTACCGGCGGCGCATGGCCTTAAGCACCCGGTCGGAGGCGTGCTGGAGGGGCAGGTGGAAGTGGGGCGCGATGTTCTCCCGCTCGGCTGCCAGCTGGATGATGTCATCGGTGATGAGGTTCGGCTCGATGGAGCTCACCCGGACGCGCCGCAGTCCCTCCACCTCGCTCACCTCCGCCAGCAGGTCGTGAAGGCAATGCCCGTCTTCCTCCCAGGTACCGATATTCACCCCCGTCAGCACGATCTCACAGTAGCCTTCTGCCACCAGCTGGCACGCATCGGCAAGGCAGTCTTTCAGAGAGCGGCTGTGGCCTCGGCCCCGGGCGGCGGGGACGATGCAGTAGCTGCACTGGTAATCACACCCCTCCTGCACCTTCAGGAAGGCCCGGGTGCGGCCTGTTCCCGACAAAACGCCGGGACCAGACGGGCCTTTCCGACTTCCTGACGGACCGTTGGCGGAGATGAAGGGGATCTCGTCGCAGGTCTCCACGTCGCTCAGGCTCCCCACCCTAACAAGGGGGGCGTCTGGCTCCCCTCCCTCGATCTGATCCAGCAGGTCGAGCAGCTGATACTTCTCCCGCGTCCCCAGCACCAGGTCCACCCCCTCCAGGGCAGCCGCCGCCTCCGGTTTCACCTGGGCGTAGCAGCCCACTACCGCCACCTTCCCCCGCGGCGAGGTCCTCGCCGCCCGGCGAACGGCCTGGCGGCTCTTGGCATCGGCCTCACCGGTAACCGTGCAGGTGTTGATCACCGTCAGATCGGCCTCATTCCGGAAGGGAACGACCTGCCAGCCTTGTTGGACAAACAGGGCGGCAATGGCGTTAGTCTCGGCCTGGTTGAGCTTACACCCTAGAGTGTAAAAGCTCACCCGGCGGATAGCGGGGGTGTCATTGGCAATGGTCATGATAAACGGTAACAGACGCGCTTTTTCCGAAGGGAAAAGTTACCCGTCGAGCGGCCCGAAGGGAACGACTTTTCAGGATGGTGGGGTGGGTTATGCGTTCACTTTTTAAATTGGTTCAGTTTATATTTGGTCCAATTATCTGATGTAATTTAATAAAACATTTCGCTCAAGGTATGGGCCTTTCACTTTTGTTCACATTATTGAACGTGTTTGATCTTACTCTCTTTCTATAACATGAAACTATAAATAAAATTCCAAGAATGAATAATGGAAAGCCCAAAGCTACACCGCCCCATTCATCATGTTCAAATATGAAAAGTCCCCCACACCACATTATGCCCCACCAGAAAATGAAAACAATTCCAGCAATCCTTTCATTCTTCCAAGACATGTAATACCCTAGAAGAAAAATGACAAATGCTAGCTTAAGAATACTGTTTTCAAGATCAAAAGGATTATAATTTTCAGTGATGTAGATGAAATTTTCCATTATGAATGCTAATAAGTAAAATAGTCCCCATACGGAAGTTATTATGAGTAGGATCGTTGGATGTTTTCTTTTTTTTTCTGACTGGGAGTCAGAGTCATTTTTCATGATATAACTCCTTTTTAAATTGAATGATCAATTCTTGACGCATAACTACTATTTATAAAGAAACATTCCAGGCCTTTGAAGCCTGATATTTTGTCTGTAACCATTCTTGAATATAGTTTTACCTTCTTACTAGTGCAATGAATAACATTGATGTAATATCACTTTAATACCTCTAAGGTCGTTTGAGCATTTTCATGATTCCCTCCACTGCCAGAGGTGCAACCTATTTGTTTCCCTCAGCTATGCTCGGGATAACAATAACAAGTAAAGTTAAGCAATAATGTAATGGAATACTTTATACTTGGCGGCCCCTTCGGACGGGCTCAGTACAAGCCCTTCAGCCCGGCTAAGGGCAGGCTTCGTGCTTCGCTCTTCGCTCTTCATTCTTCATTTTGCACTTTGCACTTTGCATTTTTCATTTTGCATTGCCGCCCCCCTCACCCCGCCACCCTGGCCGGGTGGGTCTGCCCCGCCTTGGCCGGGCATACGTCCCAGTAATAGCACCAGTTGCAGAGCGGGGACTCCCGGGGCTGTAGGGTCTCGGGCTGCGCCTCCCGCTCCTTTATCTTTTCGATGCGCTTCCTGATCATGGTGGTAATGCGCTGGGGGCTCCAAACCACGTTCTCTAGGACTACCTCCCGGCCGTGGCGCAGGAAATGCCACACCACGTCCACCTGCTCCGCGTTTTCCAGCGTTTTCACCAGGGCCAGGTAATAGACCTTCATCTGCAGGTCCTTCTCGGCCTGGGCGGTGGTGATGATCCTTTTGCCGGACTTGTAGTCGTGGATGGACCACCATCCCGGACCGTGTTGGTCCAGGCGGTCGAGGACGGCGGTCATGAGGTAGCCGCCCTGACTGGGCATGTCCTCACGGTCCAGCGTAAAGGAGATAACGCGCTCGGTGCCTTCTACCGGTTCATCGAAGGGGGCATAGCGCCGGTAGAAGCCTGCCAGGCACCGCTGGCCCAGCTGGTAATAGTCGTCGGTCTGCAGGCCGGTCTGGACAATATGGACGAAGCCGTGCCAGGCCTCCTTCCAGAGCGAGCGGTACTGGTTCAGCAGGTCGTCGAATAGGATGTTCCGACCCGCACGGCGCTCCCGATAGAGCCACTCCAGGGCCTCATGCAGCCGCCCCCCCAGGTAGCTTTCGATGGATTCCCCCCCGGCCGGGCGACCGTCCAGGTAGATGAAACGATATTTGGCAAGGCATTGATCAAACAGTTGCAGGCGGGAGAAAGAGAACCGGTCGCTCGGCAAGGCGAAGCCTTCAGGGCGCCTTTAGTAGGAGCGGGTGGGATACAGAGGAGTGATCAGACGGTAATCACCAAGCATATTAACATCCACGAAGACAAACCTCAAACCCTTGCTGTAGTAGAACCAGATCTGGTAGGGCTTCGAATCTGCGTCGAAGGGATGCCGCTCAACTTCGTCCGGCTGACCATAGATGATGTAAATCATACCCATGTCCGATTCCCAGCCCGGCATCAGGCTGCGGAAATGGTTATTGGCATATGCCACTCGGCTGTAGTATTCGTTCATGAGCTCGTTCCGGGGTGTATCCGGCGTGGGATCGAGGGCGCTCCAGAACGCCAGGAAAGCCTCATGCCTGGCCTCCTCCCCGCTGGCATTCCTCATTTCTCGCAGCTGGGTGCGTGTAGCCACGTAGCGGGCCTGTTCGATAGCCTGATCCACATTCTCGATCAGGTGGGAGAAACCCGTCCAGGCCATATGGATCGGAATGGACTGCTCCGCCTCCAGGGAATCTACTTGCACATTCACGGTGAGGATTAACTCCTGACCCTTCAGATTGTTGGTAGCCACTGATATAAAATGGGTGGAGAGAGAACTGCCGAGAGTAAGTGTCTTGCGATAAAGAACGGTTGAAGTGTCGCCCTTTTCTCCCAGGGTACAACTCAGAGACGCCCGGGCCGGCTCCTCTGTGGGAGTGCGAATTGTTAGATAGACGAGAAATGAGTCCACCTTATCGGAGACGTTGTCCCCTATGAAGGGAATGATGCGGTCGGGTTCTCCCGGCACATTCTCGGCTTTCGATACCAGCAGAATATCACTCAGCGCCAGCTGATCCAGGGGATAGCCGGTAACGTCGACCTTTTCGTTG
>Ga0209976_10000539_pt1 | contig 24511 bp, 22 predicted proteins | sample SumtaG_FD_182806 | JGI IMG/M metagenome (GOLD analysis project Ga0209976, IMG submission 182806) | Deep subsurface microbial communities from Indian Ocean to uncover new lineages of life (NeLLi) - Sumatra_00157 metaG (SPAdes) (version 2) | ecosystem: Environmental > Aquatic > Marine > Oceanic >...
GTTGTCGATTTTGATAGGGTCGCAAAAAGTCCATTCGTGGCTTTTTGCTCTATGATTCAGGTTTGCTCTGCGGCCCGCTACCGTTATTGTTGATAACAGCGTGGTATACGCTTTTTCCCCGTGATCTCCGCGTCGCCCGCCTGCCCTGAGCCTGTCGAAGGGTGTCACCGTGTCAGACGGTTTCTCTTCGCACTCCGCCCTCCGCACTCTGTACTGTTTTCCCCCTCCCATCCCCCATGCTCCCATGCACCCATGCACCCATGCAAGTAAAATATCGTTCAAAGCCGACAGTTGCCGATAACAGAAGGTATGCTTAAATTAGGTCAACTGATTGTAGGAGGGTCAAGAAATGGAGGCGATATGTCCATTGTACGAGAACCGGTTTCCATATTTTCAAGTATTCCTACCATGGAAGGAGCGGGTGTCAGGCTGAAAAGGGCATTTGGGCACGCCGAGGCCCCAAGGCTGGATCCCTTCCTGCTCTTGGACGATATCCATTCCCAGAACCCTGAGGATTATATCGCCGGGTTCCCCTGGCATCCTCACCGGGGCATCGAGACTGTCACATACGTCCTTCACGGCGATGTAGAGCACGGGGACAGTATCGGCAACAGGGGGGCCATAGGGGATGGTGATGTCCAGTGGATGACCGCGGGCAGCGGTATCGTTCACCAGGAGATGCCTCAGCCCACAGGCGGCGACATGAGGGGACTGCAGCTGTGGGTTAATCTGCCTGCCTCCATGAAGATGATGGATCCAAGGTACAGGGATATCAAGGCTGACACTATCCCCGTGGTCATTCAGGAGACAGGGATCATGGTCCGGGTCGTCGCAGGGAACTTCGGAGGAGAGTCGGGACCCATGGAGGACCTGGTCCAGGGTCCTACCTATCTTGATGTAACGTTGTCCCCTGGTACACGGTTCGAACACAGCTTCGAACCAGGCCATACCGCGTTCGCCTATACGCTCAACGGTGCCGGCAACTTTTCCCCTAAAGCCGGGAAGCCTGTCGGTGAGGAACATATTGTCCTGTACGGTCCTGGGAGTGGCGTCGAGATCATTGCAGGAGAGACCGGGCTCCGTTTCCTCCTGATATCCGGTCAGCCCATCGGAGAACCGGTTGCCTGGAGAGGACCCATTGTCATGAACACCGAAGAGGAACTTTACGAAGCTTTCCGGGAGTACAGGGACGGTACTTTTATCAAGGTAGGTGAAGAGCCGTGAATCGTGATTGGTGACTCGTGATTGGTAAAACCAGGAAATGGAAAAGAAGGTCCTTGTGTTCCTTTGATACTCACATTATCGAATCACGAATCACTAGTCACGGACCTCAGCTGTTACGTGCTCTGACATCTCTGTGGTAAAGTGACTTAATTAGGAAAGTGAAAATGACACTTTTCGCTTTCCCCAAAGAAATTATGGATCTCAAAAAAGTCACGCCAGGACTTTTTACGACCCTATCAATGCAGGATATTGGATCACTGACCCTTTCCAAACACGAATTATGAGTCACGAATTACGAAATCTCCGTTTCGTGCTCTGACATCTCTATGGTAAAGTCACTTTGTGAGGAAAGGGCAAACCACGCTTTTCGCTTTTAAGTTGAGCAAAAAGCCACGAATGGACTTTTTGCGACCCTTCAAATAGACACCAAGGAGCAAATCCGACGATGGTTTCGCCCGAGGAGATCAAACTTGAAAACAGAAGGATCCGCGCCCTGAGGATACTGACCGATCTTACATTGCAACGCCTTTGTGTGGAGAGGATGACCAGCGCTGAAGCACGAGAGGCTATCCTCGAACTGAGGATGGCTGCGACGAACATGTTTCCCGGGAAGGGAGGGGTATTCGACCTCGTCATCGCACCCAGGCTGGACAGGGTTATCAGGGAGCGGTTCGGCGAAACAGCGCTGATCTTGAATTGAAACCTGAAACCATTAACTGGTTTTGGGTCGTCCCTATCGCAAAGATTAAAGTATTTGTGCGATTCCAGGGCTTCCGACAAATTTTCATTCCCGCCGGTAGTGTGATCGATGTTAACCGACACGTTGCCGGGTGCTTTCAAAAACCGCAACTAACTGCGTGAGGGAGGATTCCGGATGGAAGGCGGCAAAATCGGCGATCGAGTACGTAAATTCAGGGAGATAAAGCAGATTTCAAAGGAAGAGCTGGCGGAAAGATCGGGGCTTGACATCAATTTCATAGAACAGGTTGAGGAAAATTCGGTCAAACCGGCCCTCGGAACGCTTCTTAAGTTCTCACGGGCCATGGGTATAAGAATGGCTAATTTTCTGGACGCCTCAGTGAGCAAGGACCCGGTTGTGGTCAGGTCGGGTGACAGGGATAATGAACAAAAAACAGAGCTTTCCTCGGAGAGCGGCGTCCCTTCATCACTGACCTTCCACCATCTTGCCCAAGGCAAGATCGACAGACATATGGAACCTTTCTTCGTTGAGGTCCTGCCCCAGCCCCCGGGACAGGTGAAAGTATCGCAGCACGAGGGTGAGGAGTTCATCGCTGTTGTATCGGGAGTAATCGAGCTGCAGTATGGAAAAGATACTTACAGGCTTAAATCACGGGACAGTGCTTATTACAGTTCCGATGTTCCCCACAGGATCGTCGCTCTCAATAATGAAAAGGCCGAGATTTACGCGGTAATTTACTTCCATTCCTGATAAACCAGATCGGGAATGGATAAGTGTAGAGTGTAGTGTGTAGAGGAAAAAACCTCAATCTAAACCGTTCAGCCAATTAGTCCTTTTAGGCGGCGCTAACGCGCCTCAGGTTCCGGGTTTTGGGTCTAGAGTTTGGGGGTTTGGAGGCTTGGAGTTTAACCTCAAATTTTAAACACCAAACCTGCTCTTTCCCTCTGCATTCTACACCCTGCACTCTGCACTAAACGGTCGCTTTTTCTTCGAGACCTTTCTCAAACCGGTCCCACCTGACGGTGAAACGTTCGTGGTTTCCGCGGCCGATGGAATCCTTTTCGTCCTTGGCCTCCACCTCCCAGAGGGTCCTTCGCCCTTCTACTGAGGCACATGTGACCTCTATGGTGACTTTCATCCCGGGAAGGGTCGGAGAGGTGTGAGTGACGTTGATCATGGTCCCGACACTCCCTTCGCCCTCTTCGAGAAACGGTTCCAGAGCTTCCATGCAGGCCCATTCAATGAGCCCCACATAGTAACCTGTGGCCAGTACTCTGGGCATTTTTGAAAAGATGGGTGATTGGGGAAGGAGGGCAGGAACTGTCTGCTCCCCGGTTACAGTGAAGGTGAAGGTGTGTCTGTAACCCGGTTTCAGTGTCTCTTTCATCCGTGTCCTCCCTTATTTTATTATTTAGTGAGTAATTCCTGACAACTGCCCCGACAACTCTTTCGAAAGGCGCTAAATGAGCTGTTGTTTCCAGGGTGTGAAATATTATATGCTTAATTGATTTTTTTTTGAAAACACTTTTTAAGGAGGCGTGTAAGATGAGGAAGGCCGGGTTGTTCATATTTATGCTGGGACTGGTGATCTGGGTGGGGTGCGCCACGACTCAAAACTCACCCAATGACGGCGGCGCTCATGACCCCTTGACCAAGCACTATGGTGACACTCTTTTCAAGATAACGGATAACAGCAAGTACGGCGTCGAGATATTGCTGCCGGACCAGAAAGTGGAGATGGGGGTGAACAAGATCGACCTAATCATCCACGACATGAAGGACAGGGATGTGACCGGCGCCCGGATCACGGTCACACCGTGGATGCCCTCCATGGAACACGGTGTTTCGGAAAAACCGTTGATAAACGAAAGAGCCGACGGCCTGTACAGCGTGGCCAACGTGGTTTTTTCCATGACGGGGAATTGGGAACTCAGGGTTCGGATAACGGAAGGATCGTCCACCGACACCGTGACCATAGCCCTGCCACCCGTAGGTGCCATGGGGCATTCACCATCCATGAAGGCGCCTGATACGTCCCGTATAGATACCGCTATGGAAAAGGTGTCCGGCAGCCGTCTTTTCAATGTTTCCTACAGCAGCTTAATCGAGCCGGTACCGGTCAACAGATACCACAGCTGGAACCTTCAGGTGACGACGGCGGACGGCAAGCCGGTGAGAGGCGCCAGGATGTTAGTCGTGGGGGACATGCCCGAGCACGGCCATGGTTTCCCCACCGAGCCCGAGATAACCGCAGGTAAGAAGGACGGCCTCTACCTGATCGAGGGCTTGAAGTTCAGTATGCCGGGGTGGTGGGTGGTGACTTTCCACATAGCGGCCGGCGAGATGAGGGATCACGTCTCCTTTAACCTCCTTCTGAACTAGGAGTCTGTCGGAGAACCTCGACAGACTCCTATGATGGGGAATGAATATGGACCGTATGAAAAGGTTTAAAATCCTGATCCCATTTGCGGGGTTGCTCTTTGTGCTGGTGATCCCCATTAACGGCTTCTCTGGGGTTCATGACTGGAGCCCCGAGGAGGTCCGGACACTGAAGTCGCTCTGGATAGGAACCCTATCCCCCGTTCCTCCGGATCCTTCCAACGCCTATGGAGCTGATGAACGCGCTGCCTCCCTCGGACGAAAATTCTTTTTCGATAAAAGATTCTCCGGTAACGCCAAGATTTCCTGTGGCACCTGTCATCGTGAGGATTACGCTTTCACCGACGACCTTCCTCTGGCCAAGGGTATAGGGACAACAGGGCGCAGGAGCATGACGCTCATCGGATCAGCCTATTCCCCCTGGCTTTTCTGGGACGGGAGGAAAGACAGCCTCTGGTCCCAGGCCCTTGGACCCTTTGAAAGTACCGTTGAGCACGGGATATCAAGGGTGTTCGCAGCTTCTGTCATCGTTCAGTATTACAGGGAAGAGTATGAGCAGATCTTCGGCCCGCTGCCATCGGTGGAGAAGTTGGGGCGGCTGCCGGCAAGGCCGGCAGCAGACGATCCATCAGCCTACAAGGCCTGGCTCAAGTACAGCCTTGAGGACAGGGAGGCTGTGAGCAGGGTTTACGCCAACCTCGGCAAGGCCATCGCCGCCTATGTCAGGACTATTCTGCCCGGAGTATCACGGTTTGACGAGTATGTTGAGGCCATTGAAGGGGGACGAGCAGATGATATGGGCAGTATCTTCAGCGAGCAGGAGGCCGAGGGACTGAGGATTTTCATTGGTAAGGCGAAATGCACCAATTGTCATCTAGGCCCACTTTTTACCAACGGTGAATTTCACAATCTGGATATTCCCGTGTCCGACAAAGTGCCCTATGACTCCGGAAGGGCAGGGGGGATAAGTCAGGTCCTGGAAGACGAGTTCAACTGTCTGGGGCCTTTCAGCGACGCGAAGGGCAAGAAGTGCCAGCAACTCTGGTTCATGGACACCGAAGCCAGGAAGTACATGGGTGGCATGAAAACCCCCACCCTGAGAAACGTTGTCGAAAGGCCCCCCTATATGCACGCCGGGCAGTTTTCAACCATCAGGGAGGTGCTGGATTTCTACAGGAAATCGAAAAACCCGGAGGTTGAGCACCAGGGACTCAAAAACAGGGATCTTGCGGCGCTGGAAGCGTTCCTTGGAACATTGAGCGGTCCGATCCTGTCGCTGGGGGAAGTAGTTCAGTGATTTGTGACTCGCCTGCCCTGAGCAAGCGCAGTGCGTCGATGGGTGATTCGTGATTGGAAAGTGCCCGCGATCCAGAATCCAACATCCAAGATTAACCTCCGTTTAGATATTGATGACCTCGCAAGAATCATCAACGCGCCCCGGGTGGGGCGCCCAGATCAATGACCGGTAATTAAAGTCATTGATCTGTGAGGAAAGGGAAAACCACGCTTTTCGCTTTCCGTTGAGCAAAAAGCCGCGAATGGACTTTTTGCGACCCTATCAAAGGCCCTCATATGGTTAGATTCTCGCATGCTATTTATTCTCAATCCTCAATGCTCAATTCGAAATTTCCCTTTACTTTACTTTCCCCCATTTCGTGGTAAATTAAGTGAAGTACAACCTAGCCAGGAGGTATTTTCTTGAGCGCAAATCCAGCCACAGGACATACCCTTATTGAGGCCATCAAAAATGAGATCGAGGGCAGGGAATTCTACCTGGCCATGGCCCAGAAGATTAAAAACCCTCTTGTGAGGAGGAAGGTGCTCGGTCTTGCAGATGATGAACTGGAGCACAGGGAAACGCTGAGCAGACTTTACTGGGCTCAGACCGGTACGGAAGTAGGCGATTTCGAAGATTTCAAGATTAATGTGGAACTGCCTGACGTTGAAAACATGTCCTACCGCGACCTTCTGCTACTGGCTATGGATACGGAAAAGAGAGCTGAAACAACCTACTTGCAAATGGCCAGGGAAGAAAAGAACGCCAGGTCTGCCTCCTTTCTTGAGTACCTGGCAGAATTCGAGGAAGGGCATTACGATATATTGGCCGCGGAACTGGAGAAAATGGGCAGCACTCCGGGCTGGGAGAATCAGGAACCTTCAGACTGAAGGGATTCGGATTGTTGATTTGTTCAATAACCCGGGGTAGCTGATCCCGGGTTTTTTATTTGATGGAAAGTCAACTTTGATAGGGTCGCAAAAAGTCCATTCGCGGCTTTTTGCTCCTCGGAAAGCGAAAAGCGTGGTTTTCGCTTTCCTTACAAATCAATGACTTACAGTGTCGGTCATTGATTTGGGTGCCCCACGCGGGGCGCGTTGATGACTTTTTGCGATGTCATCAACTTTCCGGAAAACGATAAAAGCTGTAACGCTGAGTTACGCAGAGGCGGCTCACTGGTAGGCCGCTCGTATCGCAGGGTTACGCAGTTATACTTTACATAAAGAACAAATCCTGATTCAGGGTTTTAACCGCGGCCCTCTGCCATTCGACAAGCTCATGGTCCTGAGCAAACATAAGTGCGTCGAAGGACGACAGCGCCCTAAGGGGGCGCTTCCTGCGGCACTCTGCGTTAATGCTTATAATTATATGGAATTTGGAATCCGGAAAGATGAATTTATGGATCTCCCCAAGATCGTAAAAATGAAACTCATTTCCCTGGGCGCTGGGCCGGAAGACGCTTACCTTGTGGCCGTGTCCGGTGGCGTTGATTCCACGGCTCTTCTACTGGCCTTGCAGGCGGCCTTGGGGGAAACAGGGGATCTGACCGTCGCCCATCTGGATCATGGCGTAAGATCAGGGTCAAGACAGGATCTGGAAAGGGTAGTGGAGTTGTGCAGCGCGTTGGGAGTAAGGTCAGTCACAGGTCATTTGGACCCCGACGAGCTTGATGCCCAACGGCGAAGCCACGGATCCCTTGAGGCGAGTATGAGGTTGCTCAGGTATCGGTTTCTTTTCGAAACAGCTGAAAGTACCGGCTCAAAATGGATCGTAACCGGTCATACGGCAGATGATCAGGCAGAGACGGTCCTTTTCAGGGTTAACAGGAGCATGGACTGGAGATCCCTGGCGGGAATACCTGAAAGAAGAGGGGAGATCCTGAGGCCTCTGATTGATGTGTCCCGATCAGCTACCAGGTATTTTTGCGAGACCATGGGCATCAGTCCGGTTACGGATCCCTCGAACTACGATGAGGCCTATGCGCGCAACAGAATAAGAAACAGGATCCTGCCCGGACTTGTGACAACGTTCAACTCCGATATCTCTGACCTCCTGCGCCGCCTGGGTCGTACAACCGGGCGTATGTCGTTAGCTGAGAAAAACCTCCTTGTTAGGATCATGCCCGGCTCAGACATCGAGGGTACCGGATTCGTCGAGCGAGATTACGTACTGGCTCTTCCCGAAGTCCTTCGAAAGCGTGTGATCGTGGAATACCTGGTTCAGATGCTGCGTGAATATCCATCAGGGAGACTGGTGAATAATGCTCTTGATTTTATTCTGGCCGGCAAGAACGGCCGGCTCTCACTGCCTGAGGACATGATACTCACGCTTTCCTACGGGTTGGTTCACGTCAGTAGAAATGTTGCCGCATCAGGGCATAACCTGCCCATCTGTGGCATGGAACTCAAGATTCCCGGCAGCTTGGCCATACCTTCCGCAGGGATAGCAATCACAGCCAGTGAGAGCACCCTGACCGCTCCCGGAAGTTATCCATGTGGGAAGACTGCCCTTCTCTCAAAAAAGGGCATTTCAGACTCCTTGTGGGTCCGCAAACGGCTGTCCGGGGACCGCTTCATTCCCATCGGCATGGAAAGGGAAAAGAAACTGAAAGATTTTCTCGTGGACCGCAAGGTCCCCAGGGCAGCCCGAGACCTGATCCCCATCGTGCTGGACGGACAGGGCGATATCGTCTGGGTAGGGGGGATTGAAATCTCCCGGAAAGCGGCTCTGGATGGAGTGGTGGGTGAAGAGGCGATCCTGCTCCGGATAGAAGACTTATGAGTCTGTAGGAAAACCCTCGCAGACTCACTCCTTTTGGTTTACTCAGCCTGCCCTGAGCCTGTCGAAGGGTGTGCTCAGTGTTCTGGTGAGTCACATTCCCTTGTCCGCCATAGCTTTAGCGAAGGAGGATGAAGTGAGTGACGAACGGGAGGTGAATTAAGGTTGATGAATTCGCAAAAAGTCATCAATGCGCCCCGTGTGGGGCGCCCAAATCAATGATCGTCAATATAAATCATTGATTTGTAAGGAAAGCGAAAATCACACTTTTCGCTTTCCCCAAAGATATTATGGGTCTCAAAAAGTCACGTCAGGACTTTTTGCGACCCAATCAAGGTTGATAAATCATGCCTCAAAAACCATGCTGGAAGTGAGCGTTTCCAGAATACCTATTTGCGTGTTTCATTATGTCGACACATCGCTTAAATAAGATCGTGCAAAGTTTGCACACCTGACTTGGTGGAATGGCCACAAAGGCCTGAAAATATTGCAGAATCTGGTTGTTCGCCCATGTAAAATGTGATAAATATCTAATACTAACTGAAGAAAATGGAGGTAACAGTCTTGAACAACTTCTACAGGAACCTTTCACTCTGGGTTGTCATTGGGCTGGTTGTCATCCTGCTCTACAACCTCTTTTCTGTACGGCCGCAGCCTGTCACCGAACTCGTATACAGCGAATTTCTGAGTCGTGTCGAAGTTGGGGAGGTAGAGGAAGTCCTGCTTAAGGGTCGAATCATCCTGGGCAAGTTCCATGATGGCACACAGTTTTCATCCTACAGCGCTGAGGATCCCGATCTTGTTGCCTACTTGAGGGAACAGGAGATTCGCATCATAGCTGAACCGTCCCAGGACAGCCCGTGGTACTTGACGATCTTCGTATCCTGGTTCCCCATGCTTCTCCTCATCGGCGTATGGATCTTTTTCATGCGGCAGATGCAGGCGGGAGGCGGCAAGGCCCTTTCCTTTGGAAAATCTAAAGCGAGGCTGCTGTCCGATGCGACGGTCAAAGTGACTTTCGATGACGTGGCGGGAATCGATGAGGCCAAAGAAGAACTCGAGGAAATCATCGATTTTCTCAAAGATCCTCAGAGGTTTCAGAGGCTTGGCGGCAAGATCCCCAAAGGAGTGTTACTCATGGGCCCGCCTGGAACGGGTAAAACACTTCTGGCCAAGGCCATCGCGGGGGAGGCCAGTGTGCCGTTTTTCTCAATCAGCGGTTCCGATTTTGTGGAGATGTTTGTGGGTGTTGGAGCCTCCAGGGTAAGGGACCTGTTTGAGCAGGGCAAAAAGCAAGCGCCATGTATAATCTTCATTGACGAGATCGACGCAGTGGGGAGGCACCGCGGGGCCGGACTAGGGGGCGGACATGACGAGAGGGAACAGACCCTGAATGCGCTCCTTGTTGAAATGGACGGCTTTGAGTCCAACGAAGGGGTTATCCTCATTGCGGCCACCAACAGGCCCGATGTGCTGGATCCCGCCCTCATGAGACCTGGAAGGTTCGACCGCCAGGTCATAGTTCCAAACCCGGACATCAAAGGCAGGGAGGGCATCCTCCTGGTCCACGCCAAGAACATCCCTGTTGCCGATGACGTGGAGCTTGAGATCGTTGCGCGTGGAACACCCGGTTTTTCGGGGGCTGACCTAGCGAACCTTGTCAACGAGGCAGCTCTTCTGGCTGCTCGCCGGGACAGAACAAGAGTTACCATGGAGGATTTCGAGGACGCCAAGGACAAGGTTCTCATGGGTACCGAACGTCGCAGTATGATTATCAGCGATGAGGAAAAACGCATCACCGCCTACCACGAGGCAGGGCACACTCTTGTCGCCAAAATGATCCCCGGGGCTGATCCCATTCACAAGGTGACGATAATTCCAAGAGGGCGGGCACTGGGCCTGACCCAGCAGCTTCCGATTGACGAGCGGCACACCTATCCAAAGGACTACCTTCGCGACCGTATTGCCATTCTCCTGGGTGGTCGGGTGGCGGAAGAGCTTGTTCTGAAAATGCAGACAACAGGGGCTGGAAACGATATTGAAAGGGCCACGGAACTGGCCAGAAAGATGGTCTGCGAATGGGGGATGAGCGAAGGACTCGGCCCCCTGAGTTTCGGCAAAAAGGAGGAGCAGATATTTCTTGGCCGGGAGATTGCGCAGCACAGGGATTACAGCGAGAATACGGCCCTTAGGATCGACGATGAGGTCAAGAAGTTCGTCACGGACGCCCATGACAGGTCTACTGATATCCTCACCGAGAATCTGGATTCCCTCCACAGACTTGCGAGTTCGCTCCTCGAACGTGAGGTGCTCGGTGGCGAAGATATAGATATGATCATCCGTGGAGAGGAACTGCCCGAACCTAAGGCCAGGCCGGAAACCGTGCCTTTCAATAGAGACGACGAGACTTTGCCGGAGCAGATTGAAAAGGAAGAGGCCGAGAAAACAAAAGGGGAAGAAGGGGATGCGCCGCCCGAGGCTGATTGAAGCAGGATCCTCGGGGATCAGGAAAGAAATGGCTTTAATAGGTGTCGATCCTGTCGGGATCGACATCATGGAAGGGAAGTCCAGGCATCACCTGTTCCGGCTTGATGATGTTGACCTGAGGGCCGCCCTTATCCTGAAGCAGGATATGCTTTCCCTTGGTGGAGAGGCTGCGCTTTCCAGGGAGGCCGCGGGCCTCAATATCAGAAAAACGCCGGTTCTCCTGATGGGAACAGCCAGGCAGATGCGCGGTCTCGTTTCCAAGCTTTGCGGGCAGCCCTTCAAGTTGGCGGAACTTTCCCGCTCGATCGAAGAACTCCTCGATACTATCGATAACGGCTCGCGATATGTCGTCAGGGGCCAGGACCTTCTTTCAGTAGGGAAGAAGGTAGTGGTCGGTATCCTCAACGTAACGGAGGATTCCTTTTCGGACGGTGGAAAATATGCCGGAAGGGAAGCAGCTGTAGCAAGAGGGATCGAAATGACCGCACAGGGCGCCGACATCATCGATGTTGGGGGCGAATCCACCCGTCCCGGAGCGCGGCCGATAAGCGCCAAGGATGAGCTGGGTAAAGTGATCCCGGTGATAAGGGACCTGGTAGCCGAGGGTGTGAAAAATATCTCGGTAGATACAACCAAGTCGGAAGTAGCCGAGAAAGCATTTCAGGAGGGGGCCTGTATCGTTAACGATATCAGCGGCATGACTTTTGACCCGAGGATGCTGTTTGTTGCCGCTGCCTCGGAGGCATCGGTTATCCTCATGCACACCAGGGGACGCCCGGAAAACATGCAGGACGATCTTATCTATGATGATTTATTGGGAGAGGTCTGTTCCTGCCTGGAGGAAGCCATGGATCTGGCCATTAACCAGGGAATCCCTGCTGAGAGGATCTGCCTCGACCCGGGGATCGGGTTCGGCAAATCCTTCGAGCAGAATCTCGAGTTGATCTCACGGATCGGGGAACTCAGGTCTCTGGGAGCCGCGGTGATGGTGGGTGGCTCAAGGAAATCCTTTATCGGCGTGCTGACCGGTGCGGATGTTCAGCACAGGATGCCAGGTTCTATCGGCGCTGCCGTGGCAGCTGCTCTTAAAGGCGCTGATATGGTCCGGGTGCACGATGTGGCTGAAACAGTGCAGGCAATGGCCCTGGTATCCGGGATGGAAGGCCTGGTCAAATGATGAGCACGCTTATGGATCTCAACTCCCTGATCGGTTTGCAGGACCTGCTGGACATTGCCGCTGTTTCCATAGTCCTGTACTGGATACTTCTGCTCATCAGGGGAACGAGGGCCACGCAGATGGTGTTCGGTCTGGTTGTACTTGGTGGAGGTTACTTCCTCGCCCAAGCGGCCGAACTCAGCACCTTTGAGTGGATATTGGAGAATTTTCTCGGTTCCATAGTTATCGTGATAGTCATCATATTCCAGGATGAGATACGCCGTGCCCTTGCCCTGGTGGGATCAAACCCCCTCACCGGATCCAATCCGGGGGAGCAGAGACATCTCATTGAGGAACTGGTTAAAACGGCTACTGCTCTTTCCAGCAAGAGGATCGGAGCTCTCATTGTCATCGAGCGTAATATAGGTCTCAAAAATTTCATTGAGAAGGGCACCGCTATAGAGGGGACAGTAAGCAAGGACCTCCTTCTCTCCATTTTTATGCCCTTTTCCCCGATCCACGACGGGGCGGTCATAATCAGCGGAGGCAGAATCGCCGCTGCTCAGTGTTTTCTGCCGCTTACCGTTAATCCGAGACTGGAGAAGGTACTCGGTACGCGTCACCGGGCTGCTCTCGGGCTCACGGAAGAAACGGATGCGATCGTCATCGTTTTGTCGGAAGAGACAGGAAAAGTCTCAACAGCATGTGAGGGCAAGCTGTATTCCAGGCTCGAGGCCGGCGAACTCAGTAGAATGCTCGAAAAAATGCTGGTCCGGGATGAAAATCCGCAGCCATCCAAGCTGTGGGAAAGGATAAAGGTTGCTATCCGTTCTGGGAAAAAATCTGCCGCTTAAGGTTCTTTCCATCATCCTTGCCATCTTCCTCTGGTTCTTTATATCCAGAGGCCAAGGTGGCGAAAAGATGGAAATCAGCCTGGGTGTGCCTGTGGAGCTGCACAACCTCCCTCCTGAAATGGAGATCGTGAGGGGGCCTGTTGAGCGCGTGGATGTTCGTATGTCGGGCCCCAGAAGGGTTGTCTCCAGGGTCTCGCAACTGGGTATCTACATCCCCCTGGACCTGATGGGGGCGGCTGAAGGGGAGACGACATTTGAACTGTTCACTTCCGACATTAAAGTTCCTGAAAGGATAACAGTGACACGTGTAAGTCCCTCCAGCGTCACTGTTCTTCTGGAGAGAACCGTCAAGAAAAAGGTGAGAATCATAGTTCCTGTCGAAGGCACACCGATGGAAGGATTCAAGGTGCTCAAAGCAGTGATCACACCGGAGGTCATGGAGATCAAGGGACCCCGATCGCGGATGGCAGATATCAGTAGCCTCCATACCGCCCCCATAAGTGTTGAGGGAGCGATTGAAGACGTAAAGGGTGAGACCTCCGTGATTTTCCCAGAGGAAGGAGCTATCCAGGCTATCAACCGTTCCAGCGTCCAGTATCGTATTCCGCTTGTGGAGATAGAGGCTGGTTCACGGTAGAAGTGTGTATGGTGCCGGCCAATTGTCGACATCGGATCAAGGAACTTATAATATTCATGAAATACTTTAAATATTTCTCTTAACATATGAATAATAAAAAATATTTCGGTACTGATGGTATAAGGGGTGTGGCTAACCGGGGCCACATCGTACCCGAATTCATCCTTAGGTTGGGGAAGGCTGCCGGGTCCTATTTCAAAAAAAGCAAAGCTCGTCCAAGGATCCTGATCGGTAAGGACACCAGGCTGTCAGGCTACATGATCGAATCGGCGCTGATGTCGGGTATATGCGCCATGGGGGCAGACGTTTATCTAGTCGGACCACTCCCGACGCCGGCTATATCCTTTCTCGTCAGATCCATGCGAGCGGACGCCGGGATCGTTATTTCAGCTTCTCACAATCCGTACACCGATAACGGGATTAAATTTTTCGGATCGGACGGAAGAAAACTACCGGACTATGTCGAGGCCGACATCGAGAAGATCATGGATTCGGAACTCAAGGAAGGCCCGGATGGGGATGGGCTCGGAAAAGCCCACCGGGTAGATGATGCGGAAGGAAGGTACATTGCCTTCTCAAAATCCACAATCGATGAAGGTATCAATTTCGATGGATTGAAGGTTGTAGTTGACTGTGCCAACGGAGCGGCCTATGAGGTTGCTCCCTCCATATTTTCGGAAATGGGCGCTCAGGTTACCGTTGTGGGAGGTAACCCGGACGGACTTAATATTAACGAGGGATGCGGATCAACAGCCCCTGCTACCATGGCCAAAGCTGTTCTGGAAATGGGCGCGAATATCGGTATCGCCTTGGACGGGGACGCTGACAGGGCCATTATGTGCGATGAAAAGGGAAACCTTGTTGATGGCGACGATATCCTCTTTTTAAGTTCCCTGGAACTGCAGAAAAGGGGCCGACTGGCCAACAGTACCGTTGTGGGTACAATCATGACCAACGTTGGCCTGCAGAGCGCCTTGAGGAAAAGGGGGATAACTCTGCAGAGGGCCGCCGTAGGAGACAGGTACGTGCTGGAGGAAATGATCAGGACCGGATCCGTCTTGGGGGCTGAGCCTTCGGGTCACGTCATATTCAGCGACTATGCACCCACGGGTGATGGCATCGTGACAGCCCTCCAGACAGTCGGGACCATGGTCAGGCGGGGTTGTCCGCTTTCCGGTTTGACCGAAGGGTGGAAGAGATACCCTCAGATAATGGTGAACCTTATCGTAAAGGACCGTCAGCCCCTTGACGGACAAGCCTGGTTCGAGGAATTACTTGACGATGCGCGAGATGACCTGGGGGAGGATCATCTCTTGAGCCTGCGTTATTCAGGTACCGAACCTCTCCTCAGGGTAACGGTTTCCAGCAGATCGAAGAGCAGGACCATGACGGTGTGCGACAGGTTGTGCGATACGCTGGTTGAGCGATTCGGATGGGAAAAGACATAGTTTAGGGTTTCGAGTTGCGAGTTCCGGGTAACTAACCTCCTGTGGCAGGTTTGTTTACACTCGGAATCCGGAACACGGAACTGAAATTACGGAGGAATTTCCATGTTTAAAACGGGTACAGGTTACACGAGACTTGGTGTCAATGTAGATCACGTGGCGACAGTTCGGCAGGCTCGTGGAGGGCAAAACCCCGACCCGGTTGAAGCGGCTGTTCTGGCTGAACTTGCCGGGTGTGACGGGATAACGATCCATCTCAGGGAGGATAGGCGCCACATCCAGGACAGGGATCTGGCCATATTAAAGCGCACCACCAAAACGAGCCTTAATCTGGAAATGGCGGCGACCCAGGAAATGGTCAAGATTGCGCTTGATATTAAACCACGTACCGTAACTCTCGTACCCGAACGCCGTGAAGAACTGACCACGGAGGGCGGTCTTGAGGTAGCCATGAACATGGATTACCTGAAGAAGGTGACAAGCCTTCTGAGCGACGCCGAGATCAAGGTAAGCTTGTTTGTAGACCCCGACATTGATCAGATCAAGGCCACCCATAGGGTTGGAGCCCATGCGGTTGAGATACACACCGGCAAGTACGCCGAGGCCAAAACGAAAACTGTGGCTGAGGAGGAATACGGGAAGATCGTAAATGCTGCCAAGGTAGCGCAGAAACTCAGACTTGAGGTCATTGCCGGTCATGGACTTGATTACCATAATGTCAGGGCCATTGTTGAAATTCCTGAGATTATTGAATTGAATATCGGACACAGTATTGTTTCCCGGGCTGTCCTGGTGGGTATGGAGAGGGCGGTCAGAGAGATGAAAATGGCGATGGGAGGGATGCTATGATCATTGGAATAGGGATCGATAATGTCCAGAGTAAGCGTATGAAGGAGATGCTGCTCAAATGGGCCGAAAGCGTGGAAAACAGAGTCTTTGGTGAGGGAGAGCTGGAATACTCCAAATCCAAGGGAGAAACTCATCTGCATCTTGCCGCCCGCTTCGCGGCTAAGGAAGCTCTGTTCAAGGCACTGGGGAAGGGGCTGAGCGAAGGCATGACATGGACCGACGTTATGGTCCAGAACGACGAGACCGGAAAACCACACTTACACTTGAGGCGGAGGGCGAAGGATATCGCCGAGGAGATGGGCGTTGCCAATATTCATTTAAGTCTCACCCACACCGATGAATCCGCTGTGGCTGTAGTTATCCTGGAGAAATAAATTGAAGACGGTCACTCCTTCACAAATGAGGGAGATCGACAGAAAAACCATCGACGACCTGGGTATCTCATCCCTTGTCCTCATGGAAAGTGCCGGGTTGGGACTGGTTGACGAGATCGAATGTCGTAGCGAAGGTGAGAGGCTCAGAGTCACCGTAATATGCGGGCCCGGCAACAACGGTGGTGACGGCATGGTCGCCGCAAGGCATCTCGCCGACCGGGGACACGAGGTAGTTACATTTCTCGCGGCCGCGAGGTCCGCTTTCAGCGGGGATGCCAAAGTCCAGCTTAGAACGCTGACCCGCCTGGAAATGGACGTGACGGTGCTGTCCTCGCCATCCTCTTACGAGCGGGCGTTCAGGCGTGCCGGAGATTCCGACGTTATCATTGATTCGCTGTTCGGAACCGGTTTGGGACGGGTCGTGGAGGGGCAATGGGCTCAATGCGTAAGGATCATCAATTCATGCCCTGGCCTGGTGATCTCCGCTGATATCCCATCCGGGCTGGACGCGCGGACCGGTCACCCGTTGGGTGAGTGCGTAACGGCAGACGTAACCGTCACGTTCGGCCTTCCAAAAACAGGGCTGGTAATTTTTCCCGGAGCTCAGTTTGCCGGTGAGGTTGTAGTCGCCGATATCGGTATTCCTCGTTCGGTGATCGAGAGCATGGATCTGCCTGGAGAACTCCTGGGACCCGATCCGGTCCAGCATGTGTACGAGAACCGCTGGCCGGATACTCATAAAGGTTCATACGGTCATCTCCTGCTCTGCTGTGGTTCAGCTGGAAAACTGGGAGCGGGGATCCTTGCATCGAGAGGAGCACTGAGAGCCGGCGCGGGATTGGTGACCCTTGCCGTTCCCGCCTCCGCCATCCACGAGGTCGATGTGGCCACCCCTGAGGTAATGACCTCCCCCCTACCTGAGACCGCTGAAGGCTCCTTCTCGCGGCTGGGTGTTAATGGCCTTAAAAAACTGATCTACGAGAGGGATGCTCTTGCCATAGGACCCGGGATTTCGACTGATCCGGAGGTCGGAGAGTTGGTAAGGGAGGTTCTAACATGGGAAGGTTTCCCGGCGGTCGTGGATGCGGACGGACTGAACGTTCTCGAGGGGGACCTGGAACTTTTAAGGCCCCGTGGACAAAGCACAGTGATAACACCACACCCCGGTGAAATGTCCAGGCTCATCGGCAGCAGCACCCGGGATGTACAGTCCGATCGCATAGGAGCTGCACTGGAGTGCGCCGGCAGATGCGGGAGCGTTGTAGTTCTAAAGGGGGCCGGCACTGTGGTGGCTCATCCGGAAGGGACTTTTTATATAAATACGAGCGGGAACCCGGGTATGGCCTCAGGGGGCACCGGCGATGTTCTCACCGGGATGATAGGAGCTTTACTCGCCAGGGGATGCAGTCCGCTCGATAGCGCTACAGTAGCAGTATATCTACACGGCGCCGCGGCCGACCTGGCAATAGAGAAGGTCACCGAGCACGCCCTCACAGCAACCGATATTATCGATTCCCTGGGCTTGGCCCTGATAGGGATGAGGACGGAGTGAAACATGCTTAAAGCTTCCCAGATAATGGAACAACAGTTCCTCACCATCTCGCCCGAGATGAGCGTTGAAGAGTTGGCAAGGCTTCTCCTTCGGAAAGACGTTACAGGCGCAGTAATCGTCGATAAAAAAGGAAAGCTGCTGGGCGTTGTGACCGAGGGCGACCTTATCGCAAAGGAAAAAAATCTCCACCTTCCTACGGTCGTATCCCTCTTTGATGCAGCTATCTACCTAGAAACTTCGGAGCATTTCAAGAAAGAGCTTCACAGAATGGTCGCCACAAAGGTGGAAGATATATACACGAAAGACCCTGTAACAATCGAACTGAACTCGACCCTGGCCGATATCGCCACTCTCATGTCGGAAAAAAGGATCCACTTTCTCCCTGTGATGAATGAGAAAAGGGTGGAAGGGGTAGTCGGACGAAGAGAGGTCCTGAGGGCTATGGCGGAAGGGAGTTAAAAGTTTTCCGAAAAACTGACAGTCACCCCGCCGGCGTGATCGAATTGTCCGACACGCTGCCAGGAGTCCGGTTGTCAATAGAGACGCCGGAGGAGATGATAGTGCTGGGACGTCGATTCGGAGAAGTCCTGTTCGACGGGGCCGTTATTGGTTTGTCGGGACCTCTGGGAGCAGGGAAAACAACTTTGGCAAGAGGTATTGCAGAGGGAATGGGAATCGATGAGGGGTACATCGTCTCGAGCCCTACGTACACTATAATGCAGAGTTATCCGTGCTCGGAACGGAACCTTTACCATATTGACCTGTACAGAATAAACAACCCTGACGATCTCGAATCAACTGGATACAGGGACTATGTTGGAGGAAATACGGTCCTGATGGTGGAGTGGCCGGAGAGGGAACCGTCGGTCCTGCCATCGGAGAACCTGATCGTTCGCATCGATTATCTGGAAGAAGGAAGAGAGATCACTTTTGTCCCGTCGGGCGGCCTTTACGAAGAGTTGGCGAAACGGGTTGTGGATGTGTTTAGCTTAAACCGCTCGACATGGAGACACGTGGAAGGACCGTGATTTGTGACTCGCCTGCCCTGAGCAAGCGCAGTGCGTCGATGGGTGATTCGTGATTGGTAAAATCTGAAACCCGGAATCCATCCATGCTTGTCATTTAGTTCCCCATGTTTTTCCGCGGCCGTGGCTATCCCGGGAAACGCGGTTCCTGTAATGGCAGTAAAAGCATTTCACGGTTTTTCTCAATGATTGACACGCGTTAGCCCTGGTGCTAAGTAGAGCGCTTGTTTCAGCGGGTTTTGAACTTTAAACTGATAGGGTCGCAAAAAGTCTTATCGCAGTTTTTTGTGACCCAATATTTATTTGGGGAAAGCGAAAAGTGTCATTTTCGCTTTCCTTACAAATCAATGACTTATATTGTCGGTCATTGATTTGGGCGCCCCACCCGGGGCGCGTTGATGACTTTTTGCGAAGTCATCAAAACTGAAACCCGAAACCCGAAACCGGATTACTATTATGGATGAATTTTATCGGATTAAAAGGCTGCCACCGTACGTATTCAACATCGTCAATGAACACAAATACAAGGCGAGGGTACGGGGGGAGGACATAGTGGATTTCGGGATGGGTAATCCTGACATGCCGACACCCAAACATATCGTGGACAAACTGATAGCCGCCGCGAGCGATCCCAGGAACCACCGCTACTCGGTGTCCAGAGGTATTGATAGACTGCGCGGGGCAATGGCCGACTGGTACAAGCGCCGCTACGATGTGGACCTGGATCCGGAAAGTGAAGTGGTCGCTACCATCGGTTCCAAGGAAGGAATCTCGCATCTGAGCCTGGCCATTACCGCGCCCGGTGACGTTGTCATGGTACCTGATCCCTGCTACCCGATCCATTTTTACAGCGCGGTCATCGCCAACGCGGATGTGCGAAGCATTCCCCTCGTAGATGATGAGGATGATTTCCTTGGGCGCATCGAGAGGGCCGTTAAAAGCTTGTGGCCAAGGCCAAAAATGCTGGTGCTCAACTATCCGAACAATCCGACTACCAAGATCGTGAACATATCCTTCTTTGAGAAGGTTGTTGAACTGGCTCGTGAATACAAGTTCTACGTTGTGCATGACCTGGCCTACGCTGACCTGGTTTTTGATGGTCATGAAGCTCCGAGTTTTCTGCAGGTCCCGGGCGCAAAAGATGTTGGTGTGGAGATATTCACCTTGTCGAAAAGCTATAATATGCCCGGTTGGAGAGTCGGATTCGTGGCCGGCAACCCGAAACTGGTAGGAGCACTGGTCAGGATCAAGAGTTACATGGATTACGGAATGTTTCAGCCCATCCAGATCGCTTCCATTATCGCCCTTAACGGTCCCGACGACTGCGTCAGGGATATCGTAGACACATACCGGAAGCGCAGAGATTTTCTGGTTTCCGGGCTCAACAGGATCGGCTGGGAGGTCGAGGTACCAAAAGCGACGATGTTCCTGTGGGCTCCCATTCCGGAGCAGTTCAGAGAAATGGGCAGTCTGGAGTTTTCGCTTATGGCCCTTGAGAAAACAAAGGTTGCCGTAGCGCCCGGCGTCGGTTTCGGTGAAGGAGGAGACGGGTTCGTTCGATTCGCCCTGGTCGAGAACGAACACCGGACTAAGCAGGCGATCAAGGGTCTGAAAACGCTATTCGACTAGGAGTCTGCCCAAGAACCAGGTCAGAATCCAAAACCAGTGGCTGGTTTTGGATGTTTCCCTTCGGGGAATAACAGACACGACAGACATCTTGAATTTCGCAGTAAGCTTAATTAATTCGAAGTACTAATAGTGATGATTTCGTTATAAGTCATAAATGCGCCCCGGGCGGGGCGCCCAGATCAATGACTGGTGGTATAAGTCATTGATTTGTGCGGAAAGCGGAAATGACATTTTTCGCTTTCCGAGGAGCAAAAAGCCACGAATGGATTTTTTGCGACTCTATCAATAGTTCTTTACACTTTACACTTTACATTTTGCACTGATCTTAAGAGGTACAGCAAATGAGTCAGAAATTGTTCAACGTGGCCATAGCCGGGGCCACCGGTGCTGTCGGCGAGCTGATGATCCAGGTACTTGAGGAACGGAATTTTCCCGTCGGAGAGATGCGATATCTCGCTTCCTCGAGATCGGCGGGCAAAGTCTTGAAATGGAAGGGCGAGGACCTTGTCATCCAGGAGATGACAAAGGGGTCCTTCGATGGTATCGACATCGCCCTGTTCTCGGCCGGCGGCGGTCGAAGCAGGGAGTTCGCCCCTGCGGCGGTGGATGCCGGAGCGGTAGTCGTTGACAACTCGTCGGCCTTCAGGATGGAAGAGGATATACCCCTGGTCGTACCGGAGGTAAATCCGGAGGATATCGGGCAGTACACGAGGCGAGGGATCATAGCGAATCCAAACTGTACCACCATAATCATGATCGTGGCCTTAAAGCCCCTGCACGACTACGCCGGCATAAAGAGGGTCGTGGTCTCCAGCTACCAGTCCGCCAGCGGTGCCGGTGCCCAGGCCATGGCTGAACTGATCAAACAGACGAAAGACTGGGGCGCGGGAAAACCCCTTGAAATATCGGCCTTTCAACATCAGCTCCTTTTCAACGTGATCCCTCATGTCGATTCCTTTTCCGACAACGGGTACACGAAGGAGGAGATGAAAATGCACCACGAGACCCGCAAGATGCTCCACGATGACCAGATCCAGGTCTCGGCCACCTGTGTCCGGGTCCCTGTCCTGACTGCCCATTCCGAAGCGGTTACCATTGAAACGGAAAGGGAGATCACCGCCCAAAAGGCCCGGGAACTTTTTAATGGAGCACCTGGTGTCGAGGTGCTTGACGACCCAGTCTCCAATGCCTATCCCATGCCCCTTTTCGTCGCGGGACAGGATACCTGCTATGTGGGGAGAATCAGGAAGGATTACTCCACTTCCAATGCCCTTTCATTCTGGGTAGTGGGTGACCAACTGAGAAAAGGTGCTGCGACTAACGCTGTACAAATCGCTGAAATACTCGCTCGCGACTATCTGTAAGGCTGTCGCGAGCGAGAGGCCAAAGGCCAAAGTCCAATGTCCAAAGATAGATCGCATACCGAAAAAACCTGCGCCTGTTATTTTGCTTTGGCCCTTTCTTTGGCCTTTGGGCTTTAGGCTTTGGGCTGACATTCATGTCTTTTCTAAACATCGCCCTCGGCAACTATTATCCAACGGATTCTGTGATCCACACCCTTGATCCGAGGCTGAAGATACTTTCCCTGGCAGTGATGATGTTGATCACCTTTGCTGTTTCAGATCTGGCGACCGTTGGTCTTCATACCGCTGTCGTACTGGGGCTGGTTCTTCTCTCCGGTGTCCCTCTGAGGGTCTTTTACCGGGGACTGCGGTTATTTGTTTTTTTATTCTGTTTTACGGCGGTACTGCACTTGTTTTTCACGCCCGGCACACCGGTCATCGAGTTAACAACACCCTTCAGGATCACCATCACCGAAGAGGGGATCAGCAGGGGCGCCCTGATATCATGGAGACTGTTGACCGTTATCGCTCTCTCATCTTTGCTCACCTACACGACAAGCCCGCTATCCATAACAAGGGGGCTGGAATCGCTTCTGGCTCCATTAGCCCGACTCCGGTTCCCTGTACAGGATTTTTCCCTCATGATGATGATGGCCATCAGGTTCATCCCTGTCCTGACGGACGAAACAGATCGGGTATGGAAAGCTCAGAGGTCAAGGGGAGCTGATCTGAGGAGGGGAGGCCTCAAGGCCAGGTCAGCCACACTCATGTCCATTATCCTGCCCGTGTTCACCGGCCTGTTTCGAAGGGCGGACGAATTGGCTATTGCGCTGGAGGCACGCGGCTTTGTACCCGGGAAGCCCAGATCCGCCATGTTCCCCCTGAAGTGGAAAACCGGCGATACTACAGCTCTTGTCGGTCTGGTGCTGTGGGCCGGCGCAGTCCTTTTCATGGTGCTTAAATAGATGCTAACAGGGGGTATTTTTGAGACGAATTAAACTCACCCTCGAATACGACGGGACAGACTTTTCAGGATGGCAGGTACAGCCGGACCAGAAGACGATCCAGGGTGTACTTCAGGAGAGCCTCGGCAGCATGATGGGAAGTGAGATCAAAGTCATCGGATCCGGGCGCACAGATGCGGGTGTCCATGCCCTCCAGCAGGTTGCCCACGCGAACGTGACGAGGGACATCCCGGCCGTTAACATCATGATGGGTTTAAATAGCGCCCTCCCCAAGGATGTCCGGGTCCTTAAGTGTGAGGACACGGCAGAGACATTTCATGCCCAGAGGAGTGCGACTGGGAAAACTTACCGGTACACCATCCTGAACGTGTCACGGCCGACAGCACTGGACAGGTACAGAGTCTGGCACATCCCGCAACCGCTCGATCTCAAAGCCATGCTGGAGGGTGCTGAACACCTTGTCGGGACACATGATTTTGCGGCATTCAAATCAACCGGCGACGAAACTACCACCGTCAGGGACCTCAGGGAACTTGACATCAAAAGGGAAGGAGACCACATTGTTCTCAGTTTCGAGGCCAACGGGTTTCTGAAACACATGGTCAGGAATATGACCGGAGCGTTGGTGGAGGTAGGACAGGGTAAAATGACGCCTGATGGCATCAAAAGGCTGCTCGATGCCGGATCCCGGGAACACGCTCCCAAAAAAGCACCTCCCCAGGGCCTCATCCTCGTCCATGTGACATATTAGAAACAGTTTGATTACCACCACAGAGGAAAGAACGGTATGGAGGTAAGGGGGTAAGGCGTGATTGCTATAACGGCGATGTTTTTCACCACTGCTTGTCACGGCGAGGTTCGAAGAACGAAGACGGAAGGAAAATGAGAACACCCTTCGATCACGCCATTGGCGTGACTCAGGGCAGGCGGAGAAAATCGGAGACAGTCTGAGGAAACCTGAAAAAATAAGCACCTCCGTCATTCCGCATAAAATAGTTCAACTTCCTTACTCTTCTTCCCCCTTGAGGGTGGTTCGACGGGCTCACCATCCTGAGCTTGCCGAGGGAGGGAAGACCGAGAAGGGGGTGAAAGCAAGTCGAAATTGTCCGGAATCCAGCATGAAAATATGGTTCCTATAAAAGCGATATTTTTCACCAAAGCCAAGAAGAAAGACTTTAATCAGGGGGAAGAACAGTTCCTGTAAAAGCGGTGAGAGCTAATTTACCGCAGCGCATCCATTCCCAGGCTGCAAAGCAGAGTTGTACAGGGTAAATCTTGGATGTTGGATGTTGGATCTTAGATCACTGGCCCTTTCCAATCACGAATCACCCTTCGACAGGCTCAGGGCAGGCGAGTCATGAATTACGACCTTTTCTGAGATCTGAGATAGAATTGCCTCAGGCTTCTAGACCTTGACCTGCAACGGCAATTTAATTAGACTTCTGATTCGATTCTTCACTCAATGAAAAAGCGAGCCGTATGCTGAATATCAACAACATTCACACCTACTACGGTAATATCCAGGCCCTGAAGGGCGTGACCATAGAGGTTTCGGAAGGGGAGATCATCACCCTTATCGGTGCGAACGGCGCTGGAAAAACGACGACACTGATGTCGATCAGCGGCGTAGTACCCATTAGAGAGGGGGAGATCCTTTTCGAAGGGGAACCGATTCACACCAAACCCCCCGATCAGATCGTCGCCCTCGGAATTTCCCAGGTGCCGGAAGGACGACTTATTTTCCCCGGGCTCACGGTAATGGAGAACCTTGACATTGGCGCCTTCCTGAGAAAGGACAAAGCCGGAATCAGGGCTGACCTTAATTACGTTCTGGATCT
>Ga0209976_10000541_pt1 | contig 24434 bp, 15 predicted proteins | sample SumtaG_FD_182806 | JGI IMG/M metagenome (GOLD analysis project Ga0209976, IMG submission 182806) | Deep subsurface microbial communities from Indian Ocean to uncover new lineages of life (NeLLi) - Sumatra_00157 metaG (SPAdes) (version 2) | ecosystem: Environmental > Aquatic > Marine > Oceanic >...
GAGACCCGGAACTGCAGAAGAAGTTTCGGATATTGTCAAAATTGCTAATAAATACAAAATTGTAATGGTTCCACGAGGTGGAGGAGCTGATTTAGTAGGAGGTTCGGCCACCCAAGGAGGAATTCTTTTAGATCTTACAAGAATGAATCAAATTATTGAGATTAATAAGGATGACTACTATATGATAGTTGAGTGTGGACTTACATGGGGAGATTTATTATCACAACTACGCCCAATGGGATATACTACAGGTACTGTTGGTCCGGGAAGTGGGTTCTCCGCGACTATCGGTGGTGGACTTTCTAATAGTACTGCAGGTGGAGGTTCAACTAAATATGGGTTAGTGCCTGATATATGCTTAGGCGTTGAGGTTGTTCTTCCTAATCCACAGGGAACGATTATACGGACAGGATCCGCAGCAAACCAGTATGCCAAACCTTTCTGTCGATATGGGGTTTCTCCAGATTTTACAGGACTTTTTATGGGTGACGTTGGAACTATGGGTATTAAGACCAAGGCCTTCCTTAGAATATTCAGAGATCCACCTCATAAGGCCAGCAGATCCTATATTCTTAAAAAAAATAATTACAATAAAGTGTTTGAGTTATCACATAGAATAAGAGACGAAATTGGTGATGGCCTACTTGATTTAATGACTTTGCCTTCACTATTAATTCAGATGCTTATAGCTCAAATGGATTTAGGAGATTTTAAGTTACCCAGAGCAAAAGGACCCTACTTTTCAGTAACATTGGAGGCAATGGACAAAAGAATTTTAGATGTCCATCTTGAAAAACTTGATGAAATTATGACTAAAGATGATGCTGCTGTTCTATTGAAATTTCCAGGAATGGAGGAACAAGAATATGTTGACAAATTAAAAACTAGGTTTAATTTTTTCCAACCTTCACTTTCCCCCAATCCTCCCAGAATCGGAAATGCCACTTGTCACAAAGTTCCAATTTCATCAATTGGAGAAGTTGTTCAAAAAAATATTGAATTCGGTGTCAAACACAAGAATGAACTCCCCCCGGGTAATTATTACGGTTTCTTCGCTTCGATGTTATACTTCTTACCCAATGGAAATTATGTCGTTTTAGGAATGTTTTCCTCGGATAATGTAGATAGCGAACGTAAAGTTGCGATGGATTTATGGCATAAGAAAACAAGAGATCAAGTTCATTATGGTGCTGCCCATTATTGGCTTGGGGAGTCGATTTCACAATCGGTAGTAGAAGCAGGCGCTTACACTCCAGAATATATGCAGTTCTTTAAAGATATGAAAAAAGCAGTTGATCCAAATTTCCTATTAAGTCCCAAGAAATTCCATTTATACAGTTACGACGACGATTATACAAAACATTTAGTAGACGGAGAATAAGACCTTAACCATCCATTAAGTACTATAAGTATTAATAAATGGAAATTTTTCCTTTTTTTTATTTTAAAAAAATATGTAGAGATGAAAAATATATGAAAAAAAATCCTTTTAAGTGGCCAATAAGCACGTTTTGTGGAGTAGGTGTAATATTTTTTGAAATGACTTTTATTTTTGCCGCATTTCTTTTGTGGCCGTCCTCATCGGGTACATTTTCTATATTTACTAATTATTATAGCGAGCTAGGAGTTTCGGCACCAGGTTATAATTCCTTTTTAGGAGCTAGGTTTTTTAATATGTCTCAAGGAATTCAAGGGACCTTTATAATTATGTTCTTTGGGGGGCTTCATGTTTTTATTAAGGATGATGACAAAAGTAGTACTAAACTTACCTTAGGACAGATATTTGGCATTATCACAGGGATTAGTTGGGTATTAGTTGGTGTATATTCAGGAGAACTAGGATTATGGCATACACTCGTTGCTACAATATACTTTTTAGCATTTATCCCCGCAATGATTCTAATATCAATTGAAATTATTAAAAATTCCGAGTATAACAATAAAATTGGGTATTATGGATTAATCGCAGCCCTTATCGACATATTATTCGTACTACTTATAGGATGGATAGACGATGAAACTTTCCTTCCCTTCATATTATTCATGGAATTTGCTATGGTCTGGAGCTCTGAATTATGGGTATTATTAATTGCATTGAATGTTCTAAAATTAGAAGAATAATTTAACTATTCATTAAAACCATTTTTTTTTCTTTTCTTTTTTTATTACAAAATTCGCCCTTAGTATAAATATTTATTAATTATTAGGTGAAATTTTACTTAATCATTTTTTTAATAATATGGTGAAATTATATGTCAAAAGTTAAAGATGCATTTAAGGAAATTGAAAATGTTATTGGTTCAGACTATATAAGCGACAAAGATTTCATGAAAGCGGCATATTCGCGGAATGTTGATCCTGCTTTCCCTGACAGATGGGCAGAGATGATTGTTAGACCAGAAACATCTGAGGAAGTATCTGAAATTGTAAAGATTGCTAATAAATATAAGATTCACATGGTTCCTAGAGGTGGCGGTGCCGATCTGGTTGGAGGTTCTGTTACTCAAGGAGGGATTCTCTTAGATCTTACAAGAATGAATCAAATAATTGAAATAAATGTCGACGATTATTACGTTATTACTGAATGTGGAATTACCTGGGGAGCATTACTTTCAGAATTACAGAAAAAAGGGGTGACAACAGGCATTCTTGGCCCTGGAAGTGGATTTTCTGCAACCATTGGAGGGGGACTTTCTAATGCCACCGTAGGATTTAGTTCTACAAAATACGGACTTGTACCCGATATCTGTTTAGGTGTTGAGGTTGTACTTCCTAATCCTCAAGGAACAATTATTAGGACTGGCTCTGCTGCAAACAAATATGCTGCTCCTTTCTGCCGCTATGGAGTTGCCCCAGATTTTACAGGATTATTCATGGGTGATGTTGGAACGATGGGGATTAAAACGAAAGCATTCCTAAGACTATTCCCGGATCCTCCGTTAAAGGCGCGAAGATATTATATGGTTAAAAGGGACGATTATGATAAGGTATTTGAATTAGGTCATAAATTACGGAAAGAAGTCGGGGATGGATTGAATGATTTAATGGTTGCACCCCTCATCTTGCCGATGATGGGGTATGGTGTGGCAGAAATGAAACCTAAAAAAATGCCAAAAATATCTGGACCCGTATTTTCTGTTACCCTAGAAGCAACCGATCAACGAATCTTGGATGTTTATCTAGAAAAGGTTGATGAAATCATGTTAAAAGATGATGTTACTCGCCCGTTTGAATGGCAAGAAATAGACTTAGCCCTAAAATTATCGAAAGATTGGAAATTCTCTTTAAAAGAAGAATTCAACTTCTTTCAGCGATATATATCAATGGCTCCTCCCCAAATTTCGTGCACAACATGCCACAAAGTCCCTATTTCGAGTTTAAGTAAAGTTGTTAAATCAGGTATCCAATTCAATCTTAAAAACAGAAAAGAGTTCCCACCAAATAATCCTCCATTACCTGCTTTTTCGTCGTTTTTAATGTTTTTACCTAATGGAAATTGCGTAGTAGTCGGAGGACTTGGAGCCGAAAATGTTGATGAACAGCGCGAATTGACGATGAATATATGGCATAAAAAAATAAGACATCAAGCTCGCTATGGTGGCGCGCACTACTGGCTTGGCGAATCAATCTCACAATCTATCGTTGAATCAGACGCTTTCACACCAGAATTTATGCAATTTTTTAGAGACATGAAAAAAACTGTTGACCCAAACTTCCTACTATCTCCAAACAAGTTTCACATGTACAGTTACGACTATGATTATACTAAGCATATAGTAAAAGATGAGGAATAACTATAAATGTATCATCAAGAAAATTTAATATTGGAAAAAAAATTATAAAAAGCAAAATACTAAATTAAGTGGAAAAAAAATGTCATGGGATAAAGTTAAGAAAGTCTTACGTCCTGATTTAAGCAAAATCCACATGGGAGTAATGAGGGTTGACCAGAGCAAATGTAATCAATGCGGCTTGTGTCTTCAAAACTGCCCATTCAGGGCATGGGAATGGGATGAAGGTGGTTATCCCGCGTTGAAAGAAGAATATGCTTGCTTTAGCTGCTATAACTGTAAGGTGGCTTGCCCCAATGATGCAGTCACAATAGTTGAACCCTATCATGTTACTGATGGGTATTTTAAAACAGATTCATATCCTTTACCTGCTAAAGTGCCTCTTGAGCCAATGGATGAGAATGGAAATCTTACTGAATGGAATGCTATTGAAAAGGCTATTTTTACTCGTCGAAGTGTAAGGAATTTTAAAGATAAACCCGTACCTGAGTCTTTAATTCAGAGAGTTCTAGAAGCAGGACGATTTTCGCCTAGTGCGGGGAATTGCCAACCATGGAAATTTGTTGTCATCACTAATAAAACCTTATTGAAGGAAATAGATAAGGAAGCAAAAAAGGGTATTAAACTTCTTTACAACATGTATTTGAATGATGATACAGTAAAAAACTTAGGGATGATTGTTGAAATTATGCCAGGTGCATTCGATCCTCGTCCAGTATATGGCGGAATGGGGTGTATTGGTATGAATGAAGATCTCACTGTTTCTTTTAATGCTCCGGTTGTGATATTAATACTTGGTGATTCGAGGTCTCCTAATCCGGATCTAAATATAGGTATCTGTGGGCAGAATATGAATTTAGTCGCAAATTCTTTAGGAATTAAAGCATTTTGGAATGGATTTTTTACCGCAGGAGTTGATGGGAATCCTGCTTTTAAGAGAAAATTTGGAATCAAAAAACATTGGAAAATTGTTGCAACATTATGCATGGGATATCCTGCATTTAAACAGGAAGGTATTGTACCTCGTGAATACAGACCGGTAACATGGTTTAAGGAAGGAGCGGATGGTCCCGAGATACAAGAGTGAGGGACAATAAGTTTTATTTAAAAACTTAATTTTTTTTAATATTTAAACCTTTATTTATCATATTTATAATGTATTTATAATGAAAAAGAAGAAAAAAAAATGCCAGCAAAAAGATTTAAAATTAGACCAGAAACTTCACTAAGAGATATTTTAAAATATAAAGCAGATACGTTAGGTGACAAAGTCTTTTTAACTTACATAAGAGATTTTGACAAGGGTATTGATGAAAAGTACACTTACCGTGATCTCCATTTACAATCAAATCGTGTTGCAAATGGATTAGCCAATTTGGGAGCTGATGCAAGTACCGGAATATCGTTAATGGAAATAAATTCACCGGAATTTTTATTCACTCTATTTGCCACATTTAAACTTGGTGCATATGCCGTTTTAATTAACACAGGTCTTAAAGGTGCAACTTTACAATATATTATTGATCACAGTGATAGTGAAATTTTAGTTGTACATTGGAGCTTGTTAGAGAGGTATTTAAACATTAAAGAACAATTACCGAAAATTAAGAATGTCATAATTGATATGAATGAAGCTCCTGCAGATTTTGAAATTCCGACAGGGATGATATCCCTCCAAGAATTAATGAAGTCGCCTGATGATGATATTGAGACTACAATTGATTTTGAAGAAAAATGCATGCTTATGTATACGTCAGGGACTACAGGTCCTCCTAAAGCAACAACTTTTTTTTATAACAAATCGATTAACGGAAGGGCTCTACAGAATTATTCTGGCTTCATAGGATTAATAGGAGTTACTAAAGATGATATATATTATACCTGTTTGCCATTATTTCATGGTAATGCCCTCATGATGACAGTTCTCCCTGGTATTGTTGGAGAATATCAAGTCGTCCTGTCAAAAAGATTTAGTGCCAGTCGCTTTTGGGATATTTGTAGAAAATATGATGTATCATTCTTTAATTTACTTGGTGCAATGCCCCAATTTTTATTAAAGCAACCTGAAAGACCAAATGATGGAGAAAATAATGTAAAAGTTGTCATTTCAGCTGCCTGTCCTAAAGAAATGGTCGAACCCTTTGAAAAAAGGTATAATTTAACAATTAAAGAGTTTTATGGTGCTATTGATGGGGGCGGATACTTACTTGGCCCATTCCTTCAAAAACCACCTATTCCTGTAGGGACAATGGGTAAACCATTACCACCAGGTACTATAGCAGATATCATGGACGACAATGGAAAGCTATTAGGTCCTAACGAAGTTGGAGAATTAGTTTTTTTGGTAAAGAAAGAAGAACTCGATGAGAGAAAAGTTAATTATTACAAAGATGAAGAATCTTCTAAAAATAAAATACGAGAAGGAATTGATGGCCAATTCTGGCTTCACACCGGAGATTTAGCTACTAAAGACGAAGAGGGTTGGTTCTACTTCGTAGATAGGAAGAAGGACGCAATACGGCGCAGGGGAGAGAATATATCCCCATGGAGTATCGAGCGCGAAATCAATCTGAATGATAAAATTTTAGAATCTGCAGCTTATGCTGTTAAATCTAAAGAATACGCTGAAGATGAAGTAATGGTTTCGGTCGTGTTAAAACCTGGTGAAAAAATGACTCCCGAAGAATTACTTGATTATTGTCAAGATAAAATGGCTTATTTCATGATACCAAGATTCATTAATTTTATCGAGGCACTTCCTAAAAGTGAGGTTCATAGAACACTAAAACAAGTTCTTAAAGACAAAGGAGTAACTGAATCTACCTACGATCGAGAAAAAGAAGGATACGAAATTAAAAAATAAAGAATAAAAAATCTTTTTTTAAATTAAACCTTTAAGAAATCGAATCCAATAATAATTCTACTAGATCTACCATTTTCAGGTTTGACCCAGTTGCGTCTATCGCATCTTTAAGATTCCTCCAACAAAAGGGACAAGTGCTCACTAGATATTCTGCGCCTGTTTCTTCAGCCTCTTCAAGTCTATTTTGAGCCATCGCCAATGATAATTCTGGAAATCCTTTCCTCACGCCAGCACCTGCACCACAACACATTGCTCCTACTCTATTGGTTTTCATCTCAGTTAAGGTTGCTATCTTTTTTAATAAATTTCTCGGTGCTTCATATATTCCCATGTGCCTACCTATATGACAAGGATCATGGTATGTAGTCGTGATATCCAAATTTTTTAATTCTACTCCTTTTTCTGCAATGATTTTATCTAAAAACTCAATTGAATGCATTATTTCAATTTCCCCTAATTTATCACCGTAATCCTTTTTAAACGTTCTATAACACCCCGCGCAACTGGTAACAATCTTTTTTATTCCTCTTTCTTGAAAGAATTTAACGTTTTCTTCTGCAATCTTAGCAAATGCTTTTCTATCTCCTGTTCTCATGGCTACACTCCCACAGCATACTTCATGTTCCCCAAATACTGAAAAATCTAAACCAAGTTTATTAAATATTTTAGCAGTGGCTATTGCTACACGTTGAATCTGAGGTGTTAATGCTGATGTGCAACCTACAAAATAGAGCATTTCAGCATCCTCCTTATTTGCATCTTTTATTTTAAAGTCTAATTCTTTGGTCCAATCCAGCTTTTCTTTGTTGTCCCGTTCGTAGGGATTTAATAAGTCAACTAATGCTTTATTCATTGGTACTTGAGCTTCTATAGGAAATCCTGCTTCAACTAAATCAGCTCTTAGCGCTTCATACACATTGACATGATCCATAACATTATGTAGAGGAAAATCAAAATTTTCGCTTTGAGAATTAAAACAAACTTCTTCACAGAGACCGCAGAGCGTACACTGAAATATTAGATCACTGATTTCCTGACTTAATTCTAAATGCCCCCATAGAAGTCCTTTTATGATGATATTCTTGCCACGGGCAATGAATGGATCAAATTTCGGTACAATATCTGTCCTATATACAGGACAACTACCAAATATTCCTTTGGAGGGCCAATTAGTAGTTCTACACTGTCCGCATTGAGCACATGCTAAAGCAGCCTCTTCAAATTTACTTAAATTCTTTAAACGTTCTTTTAACTCAGTCATGTTTTCCACCTCTTAATAATTATCAGTTAGATAAAATTTACCAGGACTCAATATTTTGTTTGGATCAAGAGCCTTCTTTATTGAAATCATGAAATTGTAATATTCCTCTGTTAATGCCCCCGAATCAACTAAGCTCCTTCCAATAATCTCTCCCATCCAGTAGTGTACACTTCCTAAAGTTTTTATCTGAGTAATTATAAGATCTTTCCATAGTTCTTCTTGCTCTTCTCTGTGTTCTATTGTACTTATGACCCCCCCACCACCTGCAACATCAATATAGGATGGATAGACACCAAACGCAATATAAGCTGCCGAACCTCCCGCTCCTATTTCAGCCATTTTTGAAAAATTTTTGTTTTGCCATTCATCAAACATCTTGTGATACTGAGGTAATAAACCTGTGGGAGCTTTTAGGCAACAACTCATAGTAAATATATTACCTCCCAGCCAACTATTATCAGACCATTGCCATCTTCCATCTTCTTCATAAAACCATTTTCCAATGTTACCTTCTTCTACAGTAGGCCCCAATTTTTCAAAATTGGCTTCTTCTGCGAGTTTTTCGATTCTTTCTATATTATAGTCTAATTGTCTTTGAGTATCTGCTACAGTAGTATAATATAATATGCCTCCCCTAACTCTTGCGTTGATTAAACCCTTAGCAATCTTTTGTCCTTTTAGTGAGGTTACAGTATTTGGAGGATAATAATAGAAATCGTGCAAAGGTAATCTTTGATGTTGCCACTTTTTCATTAATTCTGTTACGCGCTCTGCAGGAGCCTTTTCCTTAGTTTTTTTAACCACATATGTCGCATATCCTCTATATTCTGGAAGCGGATATATATTAAAAGAAGCTTTTGTTTTTACTCCATGAATCCCAACGTCACCTAAAAATAAACCAGAATAATCCGCTCCTAATCCAAACCTAGTAAAAGGTTTATCACGAAAAGAATTAGCCTTTGCTCCTGTATCAATTATCTCTCCTGTAGGTAAAACAACTTCTAACCCAACACATTGCTCTGTTACAGCGCCATACATGGCAGCACCTCCCCCACCAACACTATTATTTGAAAGTCCACCTCCAATTGTGGCAGAAAAACCGGAGGCTGGACCTGTAGATCCTGTATAATACCCAATTCCTACATTACCTAATTGCTCGCATAACTCGCTCCATGAGATTCCAACCTCTACTGTTACAATTCGGCTTTCCTCATCTATATCTAAAATTTTATTCATACGAGTTACATCCATAACAATACCTCCGTCTCCTATAGGTTTTGCACCACCTGTTAAATCTGCACCATTTCCTCGTGGAATAATTTGAGTACCATGCTTATTTGCTACTTTTAGGATTTTAGAGATTTCCTCAGGGGTTCTTGGCTTCACAACAATCTCGGGGATGCCTTGTAGTGTAAAATCACAATTCATAGAATAAGAATAACAAATTGGCTCTGAATCGGAAACGTACTTCGTTCCTACTATGTTTTCTATTTCTTCATAAACATTTTGAATTTCAGTCATAATTTATCAAATATTACATCTGTTAGCATATTATTTAAAGATAATTGTAAACTTAAATAGTGAAAAAATTAACTAAAACTGTTAAAAATATTTTCAAATATTTTTTAAAACTAATTTCATTTATATATCTAACTATTATCAAGACTAAAAGGTATGACATATGAATAATAATAATGTTTATGTTTATGGAGTTGGAATGTCTAAATTTGGTAAATTTATTGATATGCGTGTAAAGGACTTAACTAAAGAATCTTTAAAATCATTAAAGAGTGATATAGATCCATATGGAATAGATTTTGGCGAATTAGAAGCGGCATGGTTTGCAAACTCTGCGTGGGGAATGTATGAATTTCAGCATGCCATTCGAGGGCAAGTTGCACTCACATTCAACAATATTGATAAAATACCTATCTTTAATGTAGAGAATGCGTGCGCTGGCGGAAGCACGGCATTTAATGGTGCTTGGATGGCAATAAAAGCCGGATATGATTGTGTTTTGGCTGTTGGTGCAGAAAAGATTCATCAAGAAGATCGTAAGAAGATGATGGACGGATTCATAACATATACGGATGTTGAAGAAACGCGCAAGTTTATTGAACAAATAAAAGCTAGGGCAGAAAGAGATAAAGCAAGGAAAGCAAGGAAGGCTAAAAAACTAGGAATTAAGGAACAACCAAATAAAAAGGGTGGTCATTCTGCGTTCATGGATATCTATGCAATTGGGGCTCGTAATCATATGAAAGCTTATGGAACGACTAAACGCCATTATGCTATGGTAGCAGCAAAGAATCATAATAATTCAACTCTAAATCCTCTTGCTCAATATACTTTTCCTATGACTGTTGATGAAGTAATGGACGATTATGAAGTTGCTTATCCTTTAACAAGGGCAATGTGTGCCCCTATAGGAGATGGTTCTGCAGCAGCAATTGTTTGCTCTGAGAAATTCTTAAAAGAACATCCGAATCCAAGAGCTGTCAAAGTCAGTGCTTCAGTTTTACGGTCTGGCTCATTGAAAAATATTAATGTGGGTGAGATTGCTTCCACAGCTGCATATGAAATGGCGGGTATTGGTCCAGAACAAATTAATGTTGCGGAGGTACATGATGCTTCTGCATTCGGGGAAATTAATGCGATAGAACAGATGAAATTATGTCCTGTTGGACAAGGAGGACCATTTACAGAAAGTGGTGCTACTCAACTTGATGGAAAGATTCCTGTTAATACGAGTGGAGGTTTACTTTCCCGTGGGCATCCTATTGGTGCATCAGGTCTTGCCCAGATGTATGAATTAGTAACACAGTTACGTGGAGAAGCTGGAGAACGGCAAGTTAAAAACCCAAGATTTGCGTTAGCCGAAAATGGTGGCGGAACTATTGGTTTTGGAGAAGCTGCTATGACTGTACATATTTTTGAAAAAAATTAATTTCTTTTTTTATAATTTACATTTTATTTATAATTCACAATTAAACCTCGCGTTTCCTTATAGATGGGCTGATATGATAGTTGTGATATTTTTAAATTGCTCTATGTCTTTTCTTATTTTTATTATTTATTTCTTGTAAACTTCAATATTGCTATGTAAAACTTCTTATGAGAGAAGAAAAATAAGAATTAATATTAAATAATCACGAGCATAAAATTAATCATAATTCAATTTTTAAATTGAATAATAAAAGTGAAATACCATGTCAAAAGTTCAAGAAGCATATAAAGAAATTGAAAATGCTATTGGTGCTGATTATGTAACAGATAAGGATTTTATGAAAGCAGCCTATAGTAGAAACGTCGATCCTGCTTTTCCGGATCGATGGGCCGATATTATCGTACGACCAGAGACTACAGAGGAAGTATCAGATATAGTTAAAATTGCAAACAAATATAAAATACGCATGGTTCCTCGAGGTGGGGGGGCGGATTTAGTTGGCGGATCAGTTACTGAGGAAGGTATCCTTCTAGATCTTACACGAATGAATAAAATTATAGAAATTAACGAAGAAGACTACTACTGTGAAGTTGAATGTGGAATTACCTGGGGGGCTTTAGTTTCCGAATTACATAGTAGAGGTTACACGACGGGAGTTTTAGGTCCTGGTTCTGGCTTTAGTGCGACTATTGGTGGAGGGCTCTCTAATTCTACCGCAGGATTTGGCTCAACCAAGTTTGGATTGGTTCCAGATATTTGTCTCGGCGTTGAAGTTGTCCTTCCTAATCCTGAAGGGACAATTATTAGGACAGGGTCAGCAGCAAATAAATATGCTCAACCGTTTTGTAGATATGGGGTTGCTCCTGACTTTACTGGACTTTTTATGGGTGATGTGGGGACTATGGGCATTAAAACAAAAGCGTTTCTCAGATTATTTCCTTTAGGGCCATATCAATCTCATCGATTTTACATGCTTAAAAAAAATGATTATCAAAAAGTATATGAATTGGGGCATGAGTTACGTAAAAGAGTTGGAGATTCTATATTGGACCTAGTTGTATATCCGCTTGTAGTAGTACAACTCGCAGCAGGCGCTGTTGAACAAAAGTTTAAACCTGAGAAAAGACCAAAATTAAAAGGGCCACTTTTTTCAATTCGATTTGAAGCATTTGATCAACGTATAATGGATGTATATATTGAATTAATAGATGAGATCATGACAAAAGATGATATTGCCAGACCTTTCGAATGGCAAGAAGTCAATTTAGAGGCAGAGTTATCAAAAGATTGGAGATTTACCCTAAAATACAATTTTAATTTTTTTCATATGGCTATATCCCCGGCGCCACCTAAGATATCTCTAACAACATGTCATAAAATTCCAATCTCAACATTACCAGATGTAGCGGCAAAAAACACAGAATTTTTCAAAAACAATATTAAATCTTATCCCCCTGGGTCCGTGGATTTATTGGGAATGATCTTAATGTTTCTGCCTAATGGAAATTTAGTAGTAGTTGGCGGAATCCACGCTGATAATGTTGATGAACAGCGTGAAGTTGCAATGAACATATGGCATAAAAAACTAAGACATCAAGTGAAATATGGAGCGGCACATTATTGGCTTGGTGAATCAATTTCGCAATCAGTAGTGGAAGCCGGTGCGTATGAACCCGAATTTATGCAATTTTTTAAAGATATTAAAAAAACAGTTGATCCAAATTTCCTACTCTCTCCAAATAAGTTTCACATGTACAGCTATGACTATGATTACACAAAACATATTATTACGGAAGAAAAATAAGAATTAATATTAAATAATTATAAGGATACTTTTAATCAGAATTCAATATATATAAAGTGAAATACTATGTCAAAAGTTCAAGATGCATATAAGGAAATTGAGAATACAATAGGCTCAGATTATGTCACAGACAAAGATTTCATGAAAGCTGCTTATTCAAGAAATGTAGATCCTGCCTTTCCCGACAGATGGGCTGATATGATTGTGAGGCCTGAAACCGCTGAAGAATTATCAAATATCGTGAAAATAGCTAATAAATATAAGATTCATATGGTTCCTCGAGGAGGAGGAGCTGATTTAGTAGGAGGTTCCGTCACTCAAGGAGGAATTCTATTAGATCTGACGCGAATGAATAAAATTATTGAAGTTAATACGGATGATTACTATGTCATTGTTGAATGCGGAGTTACTTGGGGGGCATTACTCTCAGAATTGCTCCCTAAAGGATATACAACTGGAGTTACTGGTCCAGGAAGTGGTTACTCCGCAACCATCGGGGGAGGATTATCGAATAGCACTGCTGGTGGAGGCTCTACTAAGTATGGTTTGGTCCCAGATATCTGCTTAGGCGTTGAGGTTGTCCTTCCTAATCCACAAGGAACGATTGTAAGGACAGGATCTGCTGCAAACAAATATGCTCAACCATTTTGTAGGTATGGTGTAGCACCGGATTTTACTGGCTTATTTATGGGTGATGTTGGCACTCTTGGTATTAAGACTAAAGCGTTCTTAAAATTATTTCCCGACCCTCCTTTTAAAAAAAATCTCATGTTTATTCTTAACAAAAATGATTACCAACAAGTATTCAAATTATCACATGAGGTTCGGAAATGGGTTAATGATGGATTACTAGGTATGTCATTTGTCCCTAAATTATTAGTTCAAATGATGGCGTCTCAAGCAAAAGAAAAACCTGTGAAAAGACCAAGATTAAAAGGTCCACTTTGTAACATAACGTTGGAAGCAACAGATGAACGAATTATAGATGTGTACGTTGAAAAAGTCAATGAAATTATGACTAAGGATAATATTGCCCGGCCTTTTGATCTCAGAGAAATTAATCCTACTTTAGAGATACCTGAAAAATGGGTATATAAAATGAAGAATCTCTTTAACTATTTTCACCCCTTAATATCTGTTGCCCCCGCTAAAGTTACATGCACTACATGTCATAAGATTCCGTTTTCTTCAATGGATGAGATATCTAGAGTTGCTCCAGCATTTGATATTAAACATAAAGATGAATTTCAACCTGGGAGTCTTTCTTTATGGGCGGGTGTCATCGCGGTTTTACCGAATGGAAATTTTGTAGTTGTTGGTGGGTTTAACGCTGATAATGTTGAAGACCAACGTGAAGATTCAATGAAATTATGGCATAAAAAACTACATCATCAAGTTCGATATGGAGGAGCACATTATTGGTTAGGAGAGTCGATTTCGCAATCAATTGTGGAAGCTGGCGCGTATACTCCAGATTTTATGCAATTCTTCAAGGATATCAAGAGAACAGTTGATCCAAATTTCTTATTGAGCCCTAACAAGTTTCATTTACATGCGTATGATGATGACTACACAAAATATTTAGTTAGAGAGGAAGAATAATTAAAAATGATCTATATTTTAAAAATATATAAAAAGAAAATAAAATAATAAAAATGTTGGTGTGAAAAAAATTACAGAATTTGAACCAAAAGAAAAATTTAAACACTTAGCTAAACTAGGCGATAAGGTGTTACAATGTATTGCATGTGGTGATTGTCGAGAACAGACAGATTACACTGCAGAAAATCCAAAATGGGGGGTTTGTGTAGCAAGAGATAATACACCCGGTTTTGAGCCCTATTTTGCTAGGGGAAAAATGCAAATCATTCGTTCTCTTTGGCAAGGCAAATTAGAATTGAGTAAAGAGTTAGCCGAGGTTATCTATCAATGTCCTACTTGTAATGCTTGTGCAGATGCATGTGTGTATGACATGGATAATGCAGCTTTCTATGAAGCCTTACGAGCAGAATTAGTTGACGCCAATTGTGGCTTAGAAGCGCATAATCCAATGAATAAAGCAATGGTTGAGCTTTTAAATCCTTACGAGCGTGATAATAAACTAAAAAAAGATTGGGTAGAAAAACTTGATTTTAAAGTAAAGGACGCCAATACCGAAACAGCAGAAGTCTTATATTTCGTTGGGTGTACTGCGGCTCTGACTCCAGAAATTCAATCGGTAGCTATAAATACCGCAAAAATTCTTAATAAATTAGGGGTAGATTTCTCTGTTTTAGGAGAGCGTGAAGTTTGTTGTGGAAGCGTAGGAAAGAGAACGGGAGATCTAAGTGCTTTCAATTCGGTCGCTACCAAGAATTATGATTTATTCAAGAAAAGTGGTGTAAAAACGATCATTACTAGTTGTGCCGGATGTTATAGAACCTTAAAAGCTGATTATGCTGACTATACTGAAGAGTTAGGGATTGAAGTACTCCATTCCGTAGAATTAATACTGAAAATTATAAATGAAAAGAATATTCAATTAAACCATTTAGGAGTCACTGCTACATATCATGATCCTTGCCATACAGGAAGAAATTCAGGAATTTCTGCAGGAGTTACTCCTCTTTATGAAGAACCTAGAATTCTTTTGAAGAAAATCGCAAATCTTGTCGAAATGAAGACGATTAAAGAGAGTACTAAATGCTGTGGTGCTGGAGGAGGTATAAAGAAGGGATTTCCTGAATTAGCGTTAAAGATTGCTAAAGCGAGGGTTCAAGAGGCAGAAGAAACTGGAGCAGAATATTTAGTGAGTATTTGTCCTTTCTGCAATAGAAATTTGTCTGACGCGATAACAGATTTAAACTCTGAAATTAAGATGATTGATCTAATGGAATTATTAGATCAAGCATTAAATTAATAAATTTTTTTTTTCTATGAATTTATTGTAATGTTTAAAACAAATTTGGGTGAATATATTAAAATGGCTAAATTAAGTGATCCAATAACAATTAGAGGGATGGTAGTTAAAAATAGATTAGCATATCCTCCCATGCTGTCAATGTCATCTAGAAAAGGAAGTCCGGGCAAAAAAAATTTTAAACTCCATAAATTAAAAGCTCAAGGTGGTGTAGGCTTAATAACATTTGAAAACACTACGCTGGCGCCACCAGCGACTTTTGTTGATATTGGCTTACCAAATCTAGGAAGCGACGATCAAATACCAGAATTTAAAGAATTAACTGATATGGTGCACCAATATGGTACGAAAATTGGAATGCAAATCGGCAATGGTAGCATGATAGGTTTTGCTATGTTTAATGCTATGACGCAATTTAAAATGAAAGGATTGAATCCAATAGGACCATCTAAAGTGGATTTAGGTCATGCAACTTCGGCATATCAGGTTTTAATGCCGGGTTGGGACGAAAATATTAAGAAAAACAATTATGAAGTAGATGTATTAAGTAAAGAACAAATACTTGCTATAGAAAATAATTTTGCGAGAGGGGCAAAAAGAGTGATTCAATCTGGGTTTGATTTTATCGAAATTCACTCGGGTCATGGAATGCTTCACGCTTCCTTTTTGTCACCTTGGTTAAATAAAAGAACAGACGAGTATGGAGGCTCTATAGAAAATCGCTGTCGATTTGCGGTCGAAACGGTCAAAAAAATTAGAGAAAATGTAGGAGATAAACCTCCTATCTTTATACGATTTTCTGCTGATGAGCTTGTAAGTGATGGAAATAGAATTGAGCAGGGAATTGAGATAGCTAAGGAGTTTGAAAAAGGAGGATACGATTGTCTCGATATTACACATGGTATTATATATCGGAGTCCCTTTGGTATACAAATTCCTTCATATTGTAAACAAGGGTGCTACATTCATTTATCTGAAGCAATTAAGAGAGAAGTTGACATTCCGACTATAGGAGTTGGTAGAATTATTAACCCTCGAATGGCAGATGAATTTATTCAACAGGGAAAAGCTGATATAATTTACATGGGGCGACAGATAATTTGCGATCCAGAGACACCTAATAAGTATTTTAGTGGAAGAGCCGATGAAATTAGGTTTTGTATGGGATGTTCACAAGATTGTTTGAATGGCTGCATACAAGATGCGTTTGGTAATCAAAGCTACAGGGAGCTTACTCAATCAACAGAACGGAAAAAAATAGTGATATTAGGAGCTGGGGTTGCTGGAATGGAAACTGCTCTAGAAGCGAAACTTCGAGGTCATGAGGTAGAAATATATGAAAAGTCCGAGAAAATAGGTGGTTTGCTACCAGTTGTAGCAGCGGAATATAGAAAAGAAGATTTCATGAATTCTGTTAAGTATTTGGAATTTCAGTTAAAAAAATTAGGTGTTCCCATCCATTTAAATAAGGAAGTAACAAAAGAAGAAATTTCTGCTTTAAATCCCGACATTTTAGTTCTCGCGGTAGGAACTGAAGCTGTATTACCAGTCAAGTTGAAAGAAAAAACTAATGTTCTAACTCAAGACGAAGCAGTTTTAAAGAGCAAACCAATCGGAAAAAATGTAGTGGTTTGGGGGTTGGATACCTATTGGAGAGGAGGAGCAGAAACGGCGATTACTCTAAAAGAACAAGGATATAATGTTAAAGCTCTAGTTGGTCCAGAAAAAACAATAGCAAATTCAATTTCCCATAATAGCGGAAGACATTTTTTAATAGTGAATTATTTTAGGAGGAATCGTCTTCCAGTATATTATAATGCAGAACTCATAGATGTTACTGAAACTGCTGTTAAATTTTTGGATGAAAACAAGGTAGAACAATCCATTGAAGCTGATACGTTTGTTTTTTGTGGCTCTCGTATATCAAACGCGAAGAAATTAAAACAAATGTATGAAGGAGTTGCTCCTGAAATCGTTCTTCTAGGGGATGCTAAAAAACCTCGAGATATAGGAGAAGCCTTTAAGGATGCTCAGAAATATATCAGAAAATTGAAATGAAAATTTTACAAAAAAAATAACAACTGTAAAAAAAAATGTCGCAACCAGATATTACAACCTATTTAAATATGGTCAAGAAAAAAGAAGGAATAACTCCCACAACTACTCTTAGTGATATTATAAAACGGAAAGCAGAGAAAGTGGGAAAGAAGGTTTTTTTAACTTATATTAGAGATTTTGACAAAGGCATTGAGGAGAAATACACTTATAAAGACATGTATATACAATCCAATCGTTTGGCGAATGGATTAAAGAATTTGGGATTAAAGAAGGGGGAGGGAATCTCTATATTTGAAATCAATAGTCCTGAATATCTTTTCTCATTATTTGCTGCCTGGATTTCAGGCTGTTATGTGGTGTTAGTTAATACAGGCTTAAGAGGTGATGGTTTACAATATATCATTGATCATAGTGATAGTAAAGCATTTCTATTAAATTGGACGTTAATAGATGCATATTTAAATATTAAAGACAATTTGCCAAATATCAAAAATGTTATTGTAGACATAAATGAAGCACCACCCGATTTTAAATTGCCTGAAGGTACAATTTCTCTCCAAAGTTTAATGGACGCATCTGATGAAGATATAAAAGTTGAAATTGATCCAACGGCTATAGCCTACCTTATATATACATCAGGAACAACTGGGCGTCCAAAAGCAACAAGTTTTTTTTATGGAAAAACTTTAATGGGAGATGCTCTTGGTTTTATGGGATTGTTAGCTTTCGCGATGGGGCGACCAGGAGATGTTTTCTTTACATGTTTACCGCTATTTCATGGAAATGCGCTTCAATTGACTACTATGCCTGGATACATGATGGAATGGCCTGTTGTAATTTCAAAAAGATTCTCTGCTTCAAGATTTTGGGATATAATTCGTAAGTATAAAGTTACAAATTTTAATCTTCTAGGTTCTATGCCACAATATTTGTTAAAACAACCTCCGAAAGACAGTGATAAGGATAATAAAGTTTGGAGAGTTAATTCTGCTGCATGTCCCAAAGAACTAATCAAAGACTTTGAAGAGAGGTTTGATCTAAAAGTTTATGAAGGATATGGTGCGGTCGATGGTGGTGGTTTTTTCCTTGGAACTTATGGTCGAGATGCAGAACATCCTCCCGTGGGTACTATGGGAAAACCAGCAGCTAATATGATTGCAGAAATAATGGATGACGAAGGCAAGATTTTACCAACGGATGACGTAGGAGAATTAGTATTCTTAGTAAAAGAAGAAGAAAAAGCACAAAGGCAAGTTAAATATTACAAGGATGAGGCAGCTTCCAAAAGTTTAATTCAAAAAGGAGCAGATGGTCAACTTTGGTTCCATACAGGAGACCTTGCAACAAAAGATAAGGATGGATGGTTCTTTTTTGTTGACCGGAAAAAGGATTCAATTAGAAGACGCGGAGAAAACATAGCTGCGTGGAGCATCGAAAGAGTGATTAATGGGCATGAAAAAGTCTTAGAATCCGCCGCGTATGGTATTAAATCATCTCAAGTGGGTGAAGATTATGCAGAAGATGAAGTAATGGTTGCTGTTGTTCTAAAACCTGGAGAAACGATAGATCCTGACGAATTGCTTAAATTTTGTGAAGGCAAACTAGCTACCTTTCAAATTCCTCGATTTCTTGAGTTTGTTGATAAGCTTCCAAAAAGTGAAGTTCATAGAATAATGAAGCGTTATCTTAAGGATCAAGGAGTATCAGAAAAGACTTATGACCGGGAAGCGGGAAATTTTTTTAAGAAAGGATAAAAAACCTATTATTATTTTAATAAAACATTTTTTTATTTTCTCATTATAATAATTAAATAAAACATTAAAAAGGTAAGAAGTAATGTCAACAGCAAAAAAGAAATTTAGAGTAAGAGGACGAACCTTATTAAGAGATATCATCAAAAATAAGGCAGAAACAGTTCCAGACAAAGTTTATATGACTTATGTTCGAGATTTTGACAAAGGAATCGATGAGCAATATACTTATAAAGATATGCATTCATTATCAAATCGTTTAGGAAATGGTCTTTTCAAGCTGGGCTTAAAAAGAGGGGATGGAGTAGCCCTTATGGAAATTAATTCCCCAGAATTCTTACTTACGGTCTTTGCGACTTTTAAAACTGGTATGTATTCTGTTATGGTAAATATTGCTCTTAGAGGAGATGGTCTTAGGTTTATCATAGATCATTCTGATGCATCAGCGGTGATACTCCATTGGACTTTTTTAGATGCCATCTTAAAAATCAGAGATAATTTACCTAAAGTTAAGCACATTATAGTAGATGTTAATGAAACTCCAGATGGGTATAAATTACCTGAAGGAATATTATCATTACAAGAAGTTATGGAAGCACCTGATGATGAAATAGAAATAGAAGTCGAGAGAACAGATCTGGTTATGTTGATGTATACTGCCGGTACTACTGGACTTCCTAAAGCAGTAATGTTCTGGCAGGGAAAATTAATAGGGGGCATGTCAATACAAGCCCTTTATGGATTTGTGTCAATGATGGCAGGAGGAGATGAAACTTTATTTACTTGTCTTCCGTTAGGCCATTCGAATGCGTTATATTTAACAAGTTTACCCGCTTTTTTGGCTGAACGCCCTTTAATTTTATCTAAGAGATTTAGCGCTAGCAGACATTGGGATATTTGCCGTAAATATGGAGTCACTACTTTTAATGTTCTGGGAGCAATGATTCCTATCTTAATGAAACAACCAGAAAAACCGAATGATAAAGTTCATAAAGTACGTCAAATTAGTTCTGCGGCATGTCCGAAAGAATTATGGCTTACTTTTCAAGAAAGATTTGGAGTCAAATTATCAGAAGGGTATGGCGCAACCGATGGAGGAGGTTTTATGCTCACTACCGGTGGATCACAAGATGTTCCTCCGGGAACTATGGGGAAGCCTTTACCTGGTATGGTTGGGGAGATCTTGAATGATGATGGAACAATTTTTACTGAACCTGATAAAGTTGGAGAACTTGTATTTCTGGTTAGAGAGAAGGAAGTTGAATCAAGAAAAGTTAAATATTATAAAGATGAGGAATCTTCACAAAGATTGATATCAGAAGCTAAAGATGGCCAAAAATGGTTTCATACCGGTGATTTGGCCTTTAAGGATAGCGAAGGATGGTTTTACTTTGTAGACCGAAAAAAGGAATCTATCAGAAGACGAGGAGAAAATATCGCACCGTATAGCATTGAAAGAGTCATAAATTTGCATGACAAGGTATTGGAGTCCGCCGCTTTTGGAGTAAAATCAGAATTAGGGGAAGATGAAGTAATGGTCTCTCTAGTTCTACAACCAGGTAAACAAATGACTCCAGAAGAACTTTTAGATTTCTGTCAAGGGAAGATGGCGTATTTCATGATACCCCGATATATTGATTTTGTTGATAAACTTCCAAAAAGCGAAGTCCATAGAATAATGAAGCGTTTCCTTAAAGAACAAGGAGTCACAGAAAATACCTATGATAGAGAAAAAACAGGATATATTGTAAAACGAGATTAAGTACTATTGGGTAATTAATATTTTTTTTAAATATTTCTTTTTTTTATTGTTTTCACTTCTTTTTTTGTTTAGTTATACATTTATAAATTTACCATTATTAGAAATTATAAAATTTAGAATTTAGTAAAGTGAGATTAAAATGACGATAAATCTTTCAGAATTGGCTCATATAAAAGTGGTTGTCCATAATGCCGAGGAAGCTTATCAAATTCTCCGTACTATATTTAGTGCTGAAAAATTAAAGGAGGATTTTGTTAACTCTTATATTAAGGTGGTCTATGTTGGAATTGGAGATTTTATTTTACAATATATAGAACCCATAGCAGAAGAAGGTCCTTGGTATGATCATCTTCAGACTAAAGGTCCAGGAATTCACAGCTTGGCTTATTGTATAGAAAATATTAAAGAGGCGGTTGAGGAGCTCGAGAAAGAAGGGAATATTGCCCCTCTTTTATCATTTGATGAGGAAAAGGGGAGATTCCCTAATGAATTCTTAAATCCTAAGATAAAAACTGATTATATTATGAACACGATGGAAAATATTGGATTTCATATGGAGCTTGGCGAAAAACCATCGGATATAGAATTGACATCGCCTAAAACTCAATATGTAACAGGGCGTGACAATCTAATTGGTGATGCATCAACTATGCTCCATATTGAATTAGTCACTCATAATGGAGAGAAGACTTATGAATTCCTACATAAGATTTTTGGTTCAAAAATAGTAGAAAAAGAGTTTTGTAGCTTAATAAATAGCGAACCTATGCCTATTGTCCATGTGAACCTAAGCAACGTTGTTTTGCAATATTGTCAACCTTCACCCCAAATGGGAACATGGGCTGAAATTTTAAAAAATAATGGTTCATATATACACAATCTTAATTTTCTTGTGGATGATATTGAGGAAACAGTTGCTAAATACAAGGAAGAGAAAATCCGCAGAATTTTCAAACAAAAACTGCCGGGTGCTGAGACACATTTTTATATGCTGAAATCCCTCAATAAGCTTGGTTTTCATTTGGAACATGGACAGACACCAGAAGGACCTCTACCTCCAGGATTTTTTTTCACAGACTACAAAAAGGAATCAAAAAAATAAGAGATTTTAGCTTAAATTAAAAAAATTAAAAAAAATATTAAATTGCAGAGTGAAAATTTACTCCGTTTTGATAGGCAAGCTTGAGGATTTCCATCCATCTTTCCATAGGAATAGGTAAATCATCAGAAAAATCACCAAGTTTAATTTTCCCTGCTTTTAAGATATATTTAAGATATTGAGCTAAATCCTCATGCTCGTTAATGTAAAAAATTCTAACTTTTTCTCTCTTTTTTCGATTTGTAAAGTAATCTTTTAATTCTGCCACAGCACAAGGACCATTTACTATAAAAGGACCAGGATTTGCATCTAACTCTTTAATATTATGTCCTTTACCATAAACTATGGCGTATGGATTAATTTCCATGCTTTCGTCTCCTCCATATCCAGCAAAATCGGAATATCCACATCCTGTTTTACAAGCTTTCTCTTTTCCTCTGAATAATGAAACATGATCTCTACGTTTAAGTGGAATATTGCTCATATCATGATCTAATTGTACAAAATACTGATTTATTAGATCCTTAGAGGGAATAACATTAATTTCCTCAATATTATTAGTTCCAAGCCCTTTTTCTGCAGCCATTGCAATGTGTTTCGCATCATCAATACCAATAATCATACTTGCGATGGTATCAACAGCAACAGGATCTTTACCACTTAATAGGAGACCCATTGGAATATTAAAATCTTCATGAATGAGCGTCGGCCCAAAATTTATAACGCTAGTTGCATCGACGATATTAAAATCCGGTTTAAACATACTTGTAATTTCTACAATTTTATCATTAATTAGATGATGATTATAGATTTTTTCGGCATCATATACAAGTCCATGGGAATTTTTAATACAAATAGTTACACCACATTGCACATGTGACTTCAATTTCGGTATATTGATATAAGTATTTTCACCATTGTGTTTTACTAAATCCTCGTATAAGATTTTAGGAACTGGAATTGGTTTATCAAAGGCCACTCCATTAAAATCAACCTCGATAGGTTCTTGCTCATCTAAATATAATGGATTTGCCCCTAAATCTTCAATTTTTTTTGCTAGATCATCTATCTCAAATGAAAGTCTAGCACAGAAGCCTACGGCGGAATTTTCCATAACATAAATATTTGCAGGATTAACTTGTTCTTTAACCACTTTCACAGTTGATAAAATAACCTCCCGATCAGTCATAATATCGGGCGCAGGACCAGTACCGTTGAATTTAATATATACCTTCCCTTTACAAATTGACCCAACACCACCGAATTGATCAAAACAATCACGAACGCAATCGGTAAGGTCATCATTTTCAATTGGCTTAATATAAACTTTGGAATTCACTTTATTTTCCTCCTATGCTTTTTCAATTGGAATTCATATTGTTAAAAATGTAAAAAAGTAATATAAAAAATTATAGGTAGCTATATAAAAGTTATGTTAGTCTAATTCATATTTGCTTTTTGCAATTTGATTGTTAACATTACGAACTACATCTTCTATACTTCCAAGACCCATTTTACTTAAAAAATCCTCGTATTGCTCAGTATTTTGTTCTAAAATACCTTTCCAAATTAAGCCCCCATCGACAACTAAGGCATGGCCGGAAACAAAAGAAGATTCCTCACACGCTAACCATACTGCAGCTTTTGCAATGTCTACCGGAACCCCAGCTTGCTGAATTGGTTGCGTCTCTTTTAAGGCGAGCTTTACAAATTGAGCAAATCTTTCTGCCTGCACTTGTGACAAGCCAAGACCTCTTCCAAAAATCGCAGTTGAAATACCTCCTGGACAAATGCAATTTACCCTAATCCCAAATTCACCTAATTCGGCAGCTGTCGTATGAGTTAGTTGAATTATAGCTGCTTTACAAGCACTATATAAATGTGGCCCCATACCCGTTCTTAAACCTGCTACACTGGCATTGCTTATAATGCTTCCAGATTTTTGTTGCTTCATTGCTGGTACTGCATGTTTAATGCCAAGAAAAACACTCCGTAGCAATACTTCAATGGTCACATCAAACGCATCTGCGGGAATTTCCTCAATAGGTCCAGCAGCACCTCCAAAACCTGCATTGTTAAACACGATATCTAGACGACCAAACTCCTTAACAGCCAAATCAATTAAAGCCTTTATATCTGACTCTTTCCGTACATTAGTATGCAGATATATTACATTTGGCCCAAGTTCATCCGCAAGTG
>Ga0209976_10000542_pt1 | contig 24385 bp, 35 predicted proteins | sample SumtaG_FD_182806 | JGI IMG/M metagenome (GOLD analysis project Ga0209976, IMG submission 182806) | Deep subsurface microbial communities from Indian Ocean to uncover new lineages of life (NeLLi) - Sumatra_00157 metaG (SPAdes) (version 2) | ecosystem: Environmental > Aquatic > Marine > Oceanic >...
AAGAATTAGCTGACGAGCAAAAGAAGAAAGAATTAATCAGTTTTTTAGAAAAGAACTACAGAGGAAGTTTAAATTTAAAAGAAATTATTTCTGCGCTTGAAAACAGAAGCACAAAAACACTTCTTCCGACAGAATTAATTTTAACTTTAATAAAAAGAGAAATAGAAAAAATCGGAAGGAAAACCCTTTTTCTTGATGGTTTTCCAAGAGACATGGGCCAGATAGATTTTTCTTTATTTTTCAGGGACTTAATTGGTTATAGAAATGACAGAGACATTTTTGTTTTAATTGATATTCCTGAAGCAATTATTGACGAAAGAATAAAGTGGCGCAGAATTTGTCCCGTATGTAAAACTTCAAGAAATCTAAAATTATTGCCAACTTCAAAGATTGGTTATGATAAAGATAAAAAAGAATTTTATTTACTTTGTGATAATCCAGACTGCAAAGATGTGCGAATGGTTTCTAAAGAGGGAGATGAGTTTGGAATTGAGCCGATTAAAGCAAGGCTTAAAAAAGATGAAGAACTGATTCAGAAAGCTTTGTCTCTTTATGGGATTCCAAAAGTTTTAATAAGGAATTCAGTGCCAGCAGATATTGTTCAAGATTATATTGATGATTATGAGATTACTCCGGAATATGTTTTTGAGTGGAATGAGAAATCACAGAAAGTGGACATTAAAGAAGAGCCCTGGATGGTTTTAGATGACAAAGGTATTAAATCTTTTAGTTTACTTGCGCAACCAGCAACAATTTCTTTAATTAAACAGCTTGTTGAGATTTTTAACCTTTAATTTTCATTGTTTTTTTGTCTTGTTATTTTTCTCTTTTTTTCTGTATCTGAGAAGAAAAACAAGATTTGACAGGGTTTTATCAAAAAAGATAAAATAGATAGTGCCCTGGTTTTCTAGTCGAATCTGGGAATAACTTCGAAAAGGGAGCCTGAAATGATGTGTGTTCTGTGGAATGCACCTTTGGTTCCCACTTGGAACTTTATCCAGAAGTTCCTAGAAAAACAGGGTACTAAAAAACCGCGTTTGACGCGGCTTTTTAGTTGAACTTATTTAGAAAGGCAAAAAAAATAGGCAAAGTCATTTTTTTCTCTTAAGTTCCTTTGAACTATTCTTGAAAAAAAATGATTTTGCCATCTAGTTTGATCTCCCTTATTAGGTCCTGTAGCAATTGAAGTGGCAGTATAGACATTCCTTTTTCATGGATTTCAATAACGATTCCAAGATCAGGGTCAATCTTTATTAATTTTCCTACCGTCCTATTTTCCTTGCCTTCAAAGAAAATTACTATTTCTATTTTTTTTCCTACAGCTTTTTTCACCTTTTCCACGGTTTCTTTAAGCTTTCTTTTTGACCTGATTTTTTTTCCTACAGCTTTTTTCACCTTTTCCACGGTTTCTTTAAGCTTTCTTTTCCACTTGTTCACTTATATCACCTTGTGTTGCTAATATTTTTCTACTAGAAATTTTAATAATTGTCAAGATATAGCTACAAAAAATCACCCTATTATTAAGGTGATTTTTTGTGTCTTTGAAGCACGAGGAATTAAACTACCTTTCAAATTTTAAAAAATATTGTTTTGGTTTTGTTTGTTGTTCTAACACTGTGGTCCAATTTGTATTAATGTCAGAAACTCGTTTCACTTGGCCATTGTGTTTGCACAAAGGATTAACAATTCTTGATTTACAAAATACCTGGGCATTGTAATCTTCAGAATTATTGATGACCTTTATTTTTTTATTCATCCTATCGTAAAATAATTTTAGCTGTTTATCATTCTTTAGATGCTTTTTAATTTTTGACAATACAATTTCATCAGTAGCATAAAGGTCGTCTTCTGTGATATATGTTTTTTTAAGTGCATATTTTAAATAATCACCAACAGTTTTAAACATTATCGCAGAAGCTAATCCAGAGTAATATTTTTTATTGAGCTTAAAAAACAATTCAGCATATTTTTTCGCAGGTTCAAATTCCTTGAAAATCCAATTATTGTTTTCTGTTACTAAATTATCAAGAAAATAGTTTATGCCTTCTGAGTGGAATTCGTTAAAAAGTAAAGCTGCTCTTAAAGAATAATCAATTCTGTCAGCGCATAAATCAGGCAGATCCTTTTCTTTTAAAGGAAAGTTTTTATCATTTAAAATATATTCCAAATCAAAGTTATATTTTTTAAGTATCATTGGTATTTCTGAATTCTTCACGAATTCATTGAATACATTATCTTGATGATTATGTTCTTTTTCTGAACCATCATCTAGAACATAATCAATGCAGTGGGAAAAAGCAGAATGAGAAACATCGTGTATTAATCCAGCAACCTGTTCTTCGATAGGCGCATTATATTTTTTAAGCAAATAAAAAACTCCTATTGAGTGGTCAAAACGAGTGAATGTAGCAGGGAAATGCTTTTTTGAATAACCAGCCTGATCTATACCCTTTAGTCTCTGAAGAGCAGGGTTATTTATGAGTTCTAATATTACTGGTTCTGAAATTTCAATTTCACCATAAAGCTGGTCTTTATATATCATACTATTGAGCTGTATTTTTAGTCGGGGCAGCGGGAGTCGAACCCGCCGTCACACCCACCCCAAGGGTGCATGTTGCCGCTACACCATGCCCCGTTGCCGGGCGGATTACTTTATCTTAGAAAGAGATTTAATACACTTTGCACAAGCTTTTATTCTTGTTCCTGCAAACTGTTTAAAGTTTTTCCTTTTTACTTCAACAGGAACAGAGATCCATTGTAAATTGGGATACTTTCTTTTTTTAGAAGTTGGATTATATTTTCCACGAAGCTTTACCAACTTTGTTATCATTCTTGATTTTTTACTGCAGACCGGACATTGTTTTGCCATAATCAATAATGTTAGAATTTTTTTAAAATCTTTTCAAGTGATTATATAATGTGTAGAATAAAAGATTATGGAAGGTGTAATTATTTTATTCACATTAATTGTTTTACTTTTTTCAATTATTATCCATGAAATTGCTCATGGTGGTGTTGCTTATTATTTGGGAGACCCAACTGCAAAGCATGCTGGTCGATTAACTCTTAATCCATTAAAACATTTAGATCCGTTTGGTTCTGTTCTCCTGCCCCTTCTTTTGTTTTTATTAACCGCTGGACAAGGCCCTATCTTTGGCTGGACAAAACCAGTACCAATTAATCCATACAATTTCCGCGACCAGAAATGGGGTATTCTGAAAGTTTCCATAGCAGGCCCTTTGTCTAATTTTTTAATTGCTGTGATTTTCAGTCTGGCAATTAGACTTTTACCCTTGAATTTGATTTTTACTACTCTTTTCAGCATTATTGCTTTTTACAACTTTGCTTGGGGAATATTTAATTTAATTCCTGTGCCGCCTCTTGATGGCTATCATATCCTTTTTGCTCTTTTACCACAAAGATTTTGGAGATTTAAAAACTTTTTAAAACAATACAGTCTTTTTTTTCTTTTAATGTTTATCTTTTTCGGTTTAAGGCTGATATTCTTAGGAGCAGTTATTCTTTATTCATTGATTTCAGGACAACCATTAGTTTTTTAAAAGACTATTAAAGCATTGACTTTCACTTATTTCCTTGTTAAATTTATCACACAAGTGTTAAAGCACTTAATTAATTTTTGAAAAAAAATTAAAGCTCTGAAACACAAAGTGTTTCATGGTTCTTATTTTGAATTTTTAAAATTATGCCAACAATTAATCAATTGGTTAAAAAACCAAGAAAGAAACCAAAAAAGCGAAAGAAATCGTCTGTTTTTAAATTTGGTTTTAATGTTTTAAAAAACAGGCCAATAAAATATCATGCACCATTTAAAAGGGGTGTATGCTTGAAAGTATTTACCATGACTCCTAAAAAGCCGCATTCTGGGCTGCGAAAAGTTGCCAGAGTCAGATTGACTAACAGCCAGGAAGTGACCGCATATATTCCTGGAGAAGGTCATAATTTACAGGAGCATTCTGTTGTCATGATAAGAGGGGCAAGGATAAAAGATTTACCAGGAGTGAGTTATAAGGTAGTAAGGGGTGTTTTTGATGCTGGGGGCGTGGAAGGAAGAAAACAAGTAAGATCAAAATACGGAACTAAAAAAACAAAATAAATTTAAAGTATGGCCAGAAGAAAAAAAATGAGAAAAAGAGAAAGTTTGCCTGACCTTGTATATGATAGTGTAAGTGTTTATAAGTTTATTAACTATATAATGAGGAAGGGTAAGAAAACCATAGCCAGGAAAATTGTCTATGGCGCTTTTGATATTATAAAGGAGAAATCAAAAAAAGAACCTTTAGAGGTTTTTGAGCAAGCTTTAAAAAACACAAGTCCAATATTAGAAGTAAGGCCAAAGCGAGTCGGAGGAGCAACTTATCAGATTCCAAGAGAAGTAAAGGGAGACAGGAAATTAGCATTATCTATGCGCTGGATAATTAAAGCTGCTAAAACTAAAAAAGGAAGGCCAATGAGAGAAAAATTGGCTGAAGAAATTATGAATGCTGCTAATAATACAGGTTGGGCAGTAAAGAGAAAGGAAGACACTCATAAAATGGCAGAAGCGAACCGTGCCTTTGCTCATTTCGCTTATTAAAATGCCCAGAAAATATCCTTTAGAACAATACAGAAATATTGGAATTATTGCTCATATTGATGCTGGTAAAACAACTACAACTGAGCGTATTTTGTTTTACACTGGAATCACTCACAAGATTGGAAGCGTTGATGAGGGAACAACTATCACTGATTGGATGGAGCAGGAAAGAGAAAGAGGGATTACCATTACTTCAGCCGCTACTACTTGTTTCTGGACACCTAAGGATTTAGCTGAAAAAGGAGGAAAAGAATACAAGATTAATATTATTGATACTCCTGGACATATTGATTTCACAGCTGAAGTGCAAAGATCTTTAAGGGTTTTGGATGGAGGAGTAGTTGTTTTTGATGGAGTGGCTGGAGTAGAGCCTCAATCAGAGACTGTTTGGCGCCAGGCTGATAAATTTAAAGTTCCAAGAGTTTGTTTTATCAATAAAATGGACAGAATGGGAGCTGATTTTAAAAAGAGCTTAGAATCAATTTTGGAAAAACTAACTCCAAACGCAGTCACTCTTCAACTTCCAATTGGCGCAGAAGAGAATTTTAAGGGAGTCATTGATCTTTTAGAAATGAAAGCACTTACTTTTGAAGGAGAGTCTGGCGAAACTATTAAAAAACAAGACATACCATCTGAATTATTGGAAGAAGCTAAGCAGTGGAGAGAAAAGATGGTTGAAAAAATAGCAGGTGAAGATGAAGTGATTTTAGAAAAATATCTGGCAAAAGAAGAAATTTCTATTGACCAGTTAAAAGAATCTTTGAGAAAATCAACAATAGCTTACAAGTTAATTCCAGTATTTTGCGGTTCATCTTTAAAAAACAAAGGAGTGCAGCCTGTTTTAGATGCAGTGATTTATTATTTGCCAAGCCCAATCGATTTGCCTCCAGTTAAGGGTACTGATCCCGAAACAAATGAAATTATTGAAAGAAAAACTGATGATAAAGAACCATTTTCTGCCTTGGCTTTTAAAGTGGCAACTGATCCTTATGTTGGCTCTTTAACCTATTTTAGAATTTATTCAGGAACTTTAAAAAAAGGTTCATATGTTTTAAATACTACTTCTGGAGATAAAGAAAGAATTAGCAGAATTTTAAGAATGCACGCTGATTCCCGTGAAGATGTTGATGAGATTTATGCCGGTGATATTGCTGCTACTGTTGGCCTGAAAAATACTTCTACAGGTCATACTCTTTGCGATGAAAATCATCCTATTGTTTTGGAAAAAATCACTTTTCCTGAACCAGTAATTTCTATTCGTGTTGAACCTAAGAATAAGACAGATGAAGAAAAAATGGGTGTTGCGCTCAAAAGATTGTCTGAAGAAGACCCGACTTTTAGAATAAAGATGGACCAGGAAACAAATGAAACTATTATTTCTGGAATGGGCGAGCTTCATTTGGAAATTCTCGTTGATAGAATGAAGCGAGAATTTAAAGTAGAAGCTAACGTTGGCAGACCTCAAGTTGCTTACAAAGAAACAGTTAAATCTTCCTCTGAAGGAGAAGGTAAGTATGTCAGGCAGTCAGGAGGAAGGGGTCAATATGGTCACGTTGTAATAAAGCTGGAGCCAAGAGGAAAAGGAAAGGGATTTGAATTTTTAGACAAGATTAAAGGAGGAGCTATTCCAAAAGAATTTATTCCAGCAGTTGAAAAAGGAATAATAGAAGCCATGGAAAAAGGAATAGTAGCAGGCTATCCAATGGTTGATATTTTAGTTACGCTTCAAGATGGTTCTTTCCATGAAGTTGATTCTTCTGAGTTTGCCTTTAAAATTGCTTCTTCTATGGCATTTCAAGGGGCAGCTAAAAAAGCAAATCCAGCACTTTTGGAGCCAATAATGAAATTAGAGGTAGTTATTCCAACAAGCTTTTTTGGAGATGTGATAGGCGATTTGTCAGCCAGAAGAGGCAAGATTAAAGAAACAAGCGACAGGTTAAATTTGAAGATTATTAATGCTAATGTGCCTTTGGCTGAGATGTTTGGTTATGCTACAACAATTAGGAGCTTGACTGAAGGAAGGGGAACATTTACAATGGAATTTGATAGCTACGAAGAAGTGCCGAAAAATGTAGCTCAGGATATTATTGAAGGGAAGAAGAAATAACCTTGATTTGTTTCAAGGTCTTGATAAATTTTAAGAATATTGATATACTAATTCAATTAATAATTAATAATTTGTATAAGGTTTAAGATAGAGGGTTTAGTTAAATATAAATACTAAACATTTAATCTTAAATTCTCAAAGAACAATGGCTGAAAAAGAAAAGTTTATAAGAACAAAACCCCATGTCAATGTTGGCACTATTGGCCATGTTGCTCATGGTAAAACAACTACCACTGCTGCTATCTTAAAAATTTCCAAATTAAAAGGCTTCAGTGCTACTGAAGCAGGCGTTGATGACTTAAACGCTGCTCCAGAAGAAAAAGCCAGAGGTTTAACTATTTCTGTTTCTCACGTTGAGTTTGAAAGTGAGAAAAGGCATTATGCTTTAATTGACTGTCCAGGACACGCTGACTACATCAAAAACATGATTACTGGTGCTGCTCAGATGGACGGAGGAATCTTGGTTGTGTCAGCTGTTGACGGACCAATGCCTCAGACAAGAGAGCATATTCTGTTATCCAAACAGGTGGGTTTGCCTGGTTTAGTTGTGTTTATTAACAAATGCGATCAGGTTGATGATCCTGAGATTATTGATTTGGTTGAATCAGAATTAAGAGAACTTTTGAATAAATATGAATATCCAGGAGATAAAACTCCTGTTATTAGGGGTTCATCCTTAAAAGCTCTTGATGCTAAGTCAATTGATGATGAAGTTGCAAAGCCAATTTTAGAATTAATTAAAGCTGTTGATGAATTCATTGAAGAGCCTGTTCGAGAAACAGACAAACCATTTTTAATGGCAATTGAGGATGTATTTACAATTGAAGGTCGTGGAACAGTAGCAACAGGAAGGATTGAAAGAGGAATTGTTAAGCCCAATGAGGAAGTTGAGTTGATTGGCATAAGGCCTACTACTAAAACAACCGCTGTTTCTATTGAAATGTTTAGCAAAATTCTAGATGAAGGGAGAGCGGGTGATAATGTCGGAGTTCTTTTAAGAGGAATTAAAAAAGAGGATACAGAAAGAGGTCAAGTATTAGCCAAGCCAGGAAGTATTACTCCTCATAGTGAATTTGATGTTCAGGTCTATGTTCTGACAAAAGAAGAAGGAGGAAGACACACACCATTTTTCACTGGTTATAAGCCACAGTTTTACTTCAGAACAACTGATGTTACTGGAGATGTTGCTTTGGCTAAAGGTACAGAGATGGTAATGCCTGGTGATACTGTGAACCTGACAGTTAAATTAATGGCTCCTATTGCAATGGAGGATGGACAAAGATTTGCTATCAGAGAGGGAGGAAAGACCGTTGGAGCAGGAGTTGTTACAAAAATATTGAAATAAGTCTAATTAAGTTGTCAAATTGAAAATCAATTTGGCAATTTAGTTTAATAAAAGGATTAGCTCGTTAAGATGTCAAAGAAAAAAACAGATACCATTGAAACTGAAATTAAGGCTAGGCTCAGGATTAAGCTCAAAGCTTATGACCACAAGGTTATTGATACTTCAGCAAAACAGATCATTCAAATGGCTGAACGTCATGGAACTAAAGTGTCAGGGCCTGTTCCTTTGCCTACAGAGATTAATAAGTACACAGTGAACAGATCTACTTTTATTCATAAAAAAAGTAGAGAGCAGTTTGAAATCAGGATTCATAAAAGATTGATTGATATTTTAGAACCAAATGCTAAAGTAATTGATGCTTTGAGAAGCTTGAATTTGCCAGCCGGGGTTGATATTGAAATCAAAATGTAGACGAATGATTAATTTTGTTTTAATTTTTAGGAATCATTCTGAGAGCAATAAAAATGATAAAATTATTTTTTAAAAAATTATAGATGAATTTTAAATAGCCAATGGTTGAAAGCCGGGCTATGCCCGGTTTTCAGTTATGGAACAAGCAAGCAAGATTATGAAATTTATATTGGGTTTAAAAATAGGAATGTCGCAGATATTTGACGAACAAGGGAAGCCAGCTCCAGTGACTTTAGTTGAGGCTGGTCCTTGTGAAGTGACCCAGGTGAAAACCAAGGAAAAAGACGGTTATGAAGCTGTACAGATTGGATTTTTGAAATTAAAAGAGTCAAGAGTGAAAAAAAGCCAAAAGAATAAGGCTTTTAAATATTTAAGAGAATTTGAGGCTGATATTTCAGAGTATAAGGTGGGACAGAAAATCAATATTGATTCTTTAAAAGACATAAAATCAGTTAAAATATCAGGCATTTCAAAAGGAAAGGGTTTTGCTGGAGCAGTGAAAAGATGGGGTTTTGCCGGACAGCCCAAGACTAGAGGAGCAAAAGGTTCGCTTAGGTCTATAGGTTCAATCGGTGGATCAATTCCATCAAGAGTAATTAAAGGAAAGAAAATGGCGGGCAGAATGGGAACTGATAGAGTAACAGTGAAAAGCCTGAAATTAATGAGAATTGATGAAAAGAATAATGTGCTGATGATCAAAGGTGCGATACCTGGAAGAAAAGGAACTTTGCTTGAAATTAGAGGTTAGAAAATTAATTAAAAATCAATGAAATTTTCAGTAATCAATCAAAAAGGAGAAAAACTTAAAGAAACTTTGTTGCCAAAGGAGATTTTTGAGGTTAAGTCCAACAATGATTTAATCCATCAGGTTGTGGTTTCTCAGATGTCAAACAGAAGAAAGAATATAGCTCATACTAAAGACAGGAGTGAAGTTAGTGGTGGAGGGAGAAAGCCATGGCGTCAGAAGGGTTTGGGAAAAGCAAGGCATGGTTCAATAAGGTCTCCGATATGGATAGGCGGGGGAGTGACTTTTGGTCCTCGAAAAGAAAGAATCTTTAAAAAACGAATTCCTAGAAAAATGAGAAAGTTAGCTTTGTTTATGGTTTTGTCTCTGAAGGCAAAAAATAACTTACTGATTATTCTAGATGATTTAAAAATTAATGAACCAAAAACAAAGTTAATGGCTGAGATTTTGAACAAACTTCCTTTTAAAAAAGAAAAATCCTTAATTGTTTTGCCAGAATTGAATAAGAATATTATTTCAGCGGCAGGAAACATTCCCTACATTAAAACAATTCAGGCAAGAGATTTAAACTGTTTAGACCTCGTGTCCTTTAAATATTTAATTATGCCTAAAGCAAGTATTGAAATTATCCAAAAAACATTTTTTCAGAAAGAAGTTGAAGTTAAACAAAAAGCAGTAGTGAAAAAAGAAGCAACGGGCAAGAAAGAAAAAAGTAAAAAGAAAAAACAAGAAAGCAAAGCATAAGATATTTATTCTTAATTAAAATATGGCATTAAAAGATTTTTTTAAAAAGAAAAAAAAGCCAGACAAGAAAGAAGAAAAGAAAGATGTTGTTAAAAAACCTCTCAAAACTAAGGAGGCTGCTGTTAAGGTTGTTAAGAAACAAAGCAAGAAGGTTGATGAAGGTTTTGCTTACCGTGTTTTAAAAGCTCCTCATATTTCAGAAAAAGCAACAGATTTAGCCCAGGACAACAGATATGTTTTTAAGGTTTATGAAAGAGCCAACAAAACTGAAATTAAAAAGGCAGTAGAAAAATTATATAATGTTAATGTTGTAAGTGTTAAAATCATTAAAGTACCGCCAAAGAAAAGGAAGTTTAAAGGTATAATGGGATTAAGAAAAGGTTATAAGAAAACAATTGTAGAAATTAAAAAAGGCCAAAAGATTGAAATTCTTTCAAGATAATTCAGAACCTCTCTTTTTTAAGAGTTAATATGCAAAAAAGAAAAATAAGATTTAAAAGTAAGAAATTGTTATCTAAGAAAAAGCCTGAAAAGGCATTGCTTTTGACATTGAAAAGAAGAGCAGGCAGGGCAACATCTGGACAGATTACTGTTCGCCATCGCGGAGGAGGAGCGAAAAGACGTTATAGAATTATTGATTTTGGCCAAAAAAAGATAAACCAGAAAGGAAAAGTTCTTGCCATAGAGTATGATCCATACAGAACTGGTTTTTTAGCTTTAGTTGAGTATGAAGATAATGAAAAAGCATATATTTTAGCGCCAGTAGGGATCAAAGCAGGAGATGAGATAATTTGTGCAGAAAAAACTGAACTTAAAGTTGGAAATAGATTGCAATTGAAAAATATTCCTGTAGGAACTCAGGTTTATAATGTAGAATTAAACAAAGGCAGAGGTGGGAAAATAGTGAGGTCAGCAGGAACTTCAACCAAGGTTCTGGCTCATGAAGGAGGTTATACTCATCTTCAAATGCCATCCAGTGAAGTCAGAAAGGTTTCTCAGGATTGTTTTGCTTCTATCGGTCAGGTTTCTCATCCTGAAAAAAGATTTGAGAAAATTAGAAAAGCAGGCACAAGAAGGTTAAAAGGTTGGCGTCCTGCTGTTAGAGGTTCAGCCATGAATCCTCCTGATCATCCTCATGGTGGAGGTTCAGGAAGAAGTGGAATTGGTATGAAGCATCCGAAAACTCCTTGGGGAAAGATAGCTTTGGGAGTAAGAACCAGAAGGAAGAAGTGGACAGATAAATTAATTATTAAAAGAAGAAAGAAGAAATAATTACTAATAATTCAGATATTTATGACAAGAAGTTTAAAAAAAGGTCCATATATTGATGAGAAATTATTGAAGAAGGTTAAAGGATTGGCTGGAGATAAAACAAAGCCAATTAAGACTTGGTCTAGGCACTGCACTATTTCACCTGAAATGATTGGTTATACTTTTTTGGTTCACAATGGAAAGGAGTTTATTTCAGTAAAAGTTAATGAAGGCATGATTGGACACAAGTTGGGTGAGTTTTCAGCAACAACCAAATTTTTTAGACATGGTGGAAAAATGCAGAAAGATTTAGAAAGAAAATCTGGACCAAAATAAATAAAAAAGAAATAGCTATTATGATTTCAACTGCTAAATTAAAATATTTAAGAATTGCGCCAAGAAAAGTAAGATTAGTGACTGATTTGATTCGGGGAAAAACAGCTAAAAAAGCTGAAAAGATTTTAACTTTTACCAGAAAAGGAGCAGCTCTTCCCATTTTAAAGCTTTTAAATCAAGCAATAGCTAATGCTAAAAATAATTTTCAATTAGTAGATGAAAATAATCTCTATATCTCTAAGCTTTTAGTTGATGAAGGTACGAAGTTGAAAAGACAGTTGCCCAGAGCGCGGGGAAAAGCTGATATAATTCATAAAAAAACTTCCCACATTACACTTGTTTTAGATGAAATTGACAAAACCAAGAAAAAGAAAAAAATAGAAGAGAAAATCAAGCCGAAAGTTGTGAAAGAAGAAGTAGCTGAGGAAAAAGAAAAAGAGGAAGAAATCAAAGAAGTGGTTGAGAAAAAAACAAGGCAGAAATTTGAACCAGAAAGAATCAAAGCTGAGAAACAAAAAGGATTAAAAAGGTTTTTTCGAAGAAAAGCATTTTAATTACAATTAATTATGTCACACAAAGTCCATCCAAAAATATTTAGAATACTGCAATCAGAGACCTGGGAATCTCGCGGTTTTTACGAAAAGAATTTCTCCTCATATTTAGAGGAAGATTTTGAAATTAGAAAATTTCTTGAAGAGAAAATCGGCAGTTTTGGCGTGGGCAGAGTGGAAATTGAAAGATCACCAGGCAAAATAAATGTAATCATTTCTACCTCTAGGCCAGGACTGATTATTGGAAGAGGCGGTGAAGGCATAGAAAGATTGAAAAGAGAATTAATGGACAAGCTCTTAAGGAAAAGACATCTTGCTCAAGAGAAGAAAGATAAAGGCAAAGCTTTGGGCAAGATGGAGTTAAGACTTGAGATCAGAGAGATTAAAAATCCCTGGGTTCATGCATCTCTTGTTGCTCAGTTAATGGCTAGCCAGATCGAAAAAAGAATGGCTTATAGAAGAGTTTTAAAACAAACTTTGTCTAAAATCATGTATCAGAAGGGAATTAAAGGAGCCAGAGTTGAGGTGGCTGGAAGATTAAATGGTATTGAAATTTCTAGAAAAGAATGGCTGCAGGAAGGCCTTTTACCAAGACAAACAATAAGAGCAGATATTGATTATTCACATAAAATAGCAAAATGCAGTTATGGAGTAATAGGAATAAAGGTTTGGATATATAAAGGAGAAAAGTTTGAAAAAGAATCACAGACATAAAACATTAGATATTTGATTAAGTATGGCAATACTTCAACCAAGAAAAACAAAACATAGAAAGATGTTTAAAGGAAGATCAAAAGGAGTTGCTAAAAGAGGCACCAATCTTGCTTTTGGTTCTTTTGGTTTGAAGGCGCTGGAAGCAAGATGGATTACTGCTCGTCAGATTGAAGCATCAAGGCGTGTAATTATTAGATATCTTAAGAAAGGAGGAAAGCTTTGGGTTAGAATTTTTCCTGACAAGCCAATCACATCAAAAGGAGTAGAATTTTCAATGGGCAAGGGGAAGGGTTCTGTCTCTCATTATGCTTTTCCCATTAAGCCAGGAAGAATTATTTTTGAACTTGAAGGAATCAAAGAAGAGATGGCTGTGAAGGCATTGAGAACCGCAGCAGATAAATTACCAATAAAAACTAAATTTGTGAAAAAATAAACAATTGTTATGAAAATTGCTGAAATAAGAAAAAAATCAGGATCAGAGCTGGAAAAACTGCTCGGAGAGTCAAGGAGAAAATTAAGAGCTCTGCGTTTTGATTTGGTTTCAGGTAAAGTTAAGAATATTAGGGAAATTCGTAAAATTAAAAAAAGTATTGCAAGAATATTAACTATATTAAAAGAACGGAAATAAATTTATGCCAAAGAGGAAATTAAAAGGTATAGTTGTTTCAGATAAAATGCAGAAAACTGTTATTGTTGAAGTTTTTCGGATAAAAGAACATCCTAAATACAAGAAAAGATATAAGAGAAGTGAGAGATATAAGGCTCATGATGAAAAGCAAGAATATAAAGTAGGTGATAGTATTGTTATTGAGGAATGTCGACCAATCAGCAAAGACAAGAGATGGAGGGTAATGAAAAAAACAACAAACGATCAACAGGAAAAAACAAAAAGTAAAGAATAGTTTTTTTGAATTATGATTCAATTAAGGACAATGTTAAAAATAGCTGATAATGCAGGAGGTAAATTACTTCAGTGCATTCAGGTTTCGGGCGGTAGCGGAAGACGCTACGGCAGGCTTGGTGATGTGATTGTTGGAACAGTCAAACAGGCTGATCCAAGAAAAGAAGTTAAAAAACATGATGTGGTCAGAGCAGTCATTATCAGGCAAAGAAAAGAATATAAAAGGTCTGACGGCACATACATTCGTTTTGATGACAATGCTTGCGTGATTTTAGAGGGTAAAACAAAAAACCCAAAAGGAGGAAGAATCTTTGGACCAACAGCAAGAGAAGTAAGGGAAAAAGGTTTTCCAAAAGTAGCAGCCATAGCCCAGTATTTAGTGTAAAAATTTATTATGAAAATAAAAAAAGGTGATACAGTATTGGTTATTTCAGGCAAGAATAAAGGAAAGAAAGGCAAGATTTTAAGAGCTTTTCCAAAAGAAAAGAAGATTTTGATTGATGGAATAAATTTAATGAAAAAACACCAGAAACCAAAAAAAACAGGAGAAAAAGGGCAGATTATTCAGAAACCAGCTCCTATTGATGTTTCAAACGTGAAAATGATTTGTTCAAAATGCAATAAAGCAGTTAGGCTGGGTTATAAAATTGTGAATGATAAAAAATACCGCATTTGCAAAAAATGCAATAAACAAATATGATTGGTTTAAAAGAAAAATACAATAAGGAGGTGATTCCTAAGATGATGGAGAAGTTTGGTTATAAAAGCAGGATGGCTGTTCCTAGAATTGAAAAAGTTGTTATTAATACTGGTTTTGGAAAAATAATTGCAGGAAAGGGTTCAGATGAAAGAAAAAAAACCTTAAGCGCTATTTTAGGAGACTTGGCTTCAATTGCTGGTCAGAAACCTGTTTTAACAAAAGCAAGAAAATCTATTTCTGGTTTTAAAATTAGAAAGGGTGTAGATATCGGAGCCATGGTCACTTTAAGGAAAAAAAAGATGATTGATTTTTTAGAAAGATTGATCCACATAACTCTTCCTCGTTCGCGCGACTTTGAAGGAATTGATATTAAGAAAGTTGATAAAGGCGGAAATTTAACTATACCAATTAAAGAGCAAATTTCTTTTTCTGAAATTCTGCCTGAAAAAGTAAAGGTTATGTTCGGTTTTGAAATCACGATAGTTACTTCAGCCAAGAGCAAAGAAGAGGGAGTAGAGCTTTTAAGATTAATTGGTTTTCCAATGAAGAAATAATATGCCAAAAAAATCTCAGATTGCCAGAGCAAAAAAGAAACCAAAGTTTAAGTCACGAATTGTCCGTCGCTGTTTTAGATGCGGCAGAAAACGGGCATATATGAGAAAGTTCGGCTTATGCAGAATCTGTTTTAGAGAAATGGCAAATCAAGGTCTTATTCCTGGAATTAGAAAAAGTAGCTGGTAATATTTTAAAAAACAATGGACCCAATAGCAGACATGTTAACAATAATAAGAAATGCACAACCTGTTTTAAAAGAAACAGTGGTTGTTCCTTATTCTGGAATAAAGCTTGAAATAGCAAAGGTTTTAAAGAAAGAAAATTTTATTGAATCAATAGAGAAGAAAGGGAAAAAAATCAGAAAGACTATTGAAATAAAATTAAAATACAAAGATAAAGAACCAGCCATATCCGGACTTAAAAGAGTTTCCAAGCCAGGACAAAGGATTTATACTGCAGCAGGAGATATCAAGGGAGTAAGGGGGGGATATGGAATAACTATTATTTCAACTTCTAAAGGCTTGATGACTGGCAAAGAAGCCAGAAAGCAAAATTTAGGCGGAGAAGTTCTATGTAAGGTATGGTAAAAATATGAGCAGAATAGGAAAAAAACCAATTGAAATACCAGAAGGAGTGGAAGTGCAAATTAACAGGCAGAAAATCACAATCAAAGGCCCAAAGGGTGAACTTTCACGTGAAGTTAGGCCTGAGATTAAAGTTAAAATTGAACAAGGAAAGATTCTTGTTTCAATTAAAAGACAGACCAAGCAAAGCAGGGCTTTTTGGGGATTAACAAGAGCGCTTTTAGCAAATATGGTTCAAGGAGTTGTTAGTGGTTATGAAAAGAAATTAGAAATTCATGGCTTGGGTTATAAGGCTAAGATAGAGGATGAAGAGCTGGTTTTGTCTGCTGGCTTTACTCATACTGTAAAAATAAAAACACCTGAAGGTATTAAAATATCAGTTGAGAGAAATATTATAACTGTTTCTGGAATTGACAAAGGGCTTGTGGGCTTGGTTGCTTCAAAAATCAGAAAGGTAAGGCCTGCTGAACCTTATAAGGGAAAAGGTTTAAGGTATCAGGGTGAAATAATCAGAAGAAAAGCAGGAAAGAAAGTTGCAACAACCACTACTGGAGCCTAATGAATAAAATAGCATGAATGTAAAAGATAAAAGAAAACAAAAATTAAGAAGACATAAAAAAGTAAGGGCTAAGATTTCTGGAACAGATAAGAGGCCTCGGCTTTGTGTTTTTCGTTCAAATAAGCATCTTTACGCTCAGTTGATTGATGATCAAAAGAATAAGGTATTGGCTTCAGAAAGTGATTTAAAATTAAAGATTAAAAAAGTTAAATCCTCTGCAATTGAAGCTAAAACAAACAAGAAAACTAAAGAAAGCAAAGAAAAAAAGAAAGAAAAAGCTTTTTCTCCAAGACTTCAAGTTGCTTTTGAAATTGGAAAATCAATTGCAAAAAAAGCTAAGGTATTAAAAATCACATCAATTGTTTTTGATAGAGGAGGATATAAATATCATGGAAAGGTCAAGGCTTTAGCCGAAGGCGCAAGAGAAGAAGGATTAAAGTTTTAAAATAATATGAGAGGACAAATATTTAGAAGAAATACAAGGGCAAAACAGGAATTTGAATCAAAGCTTTTGGATTTGGCCAGAGTTTCTCATACAAGAGCAGGCGGAAAGAAGATAAGATTTAGAGCAGTGATGGTGCTAGGAGATCAAAAAGGAAGAGTGGGCGTAGCTTCTGCTTCTGGTCTTGATGTTGCTCGGGCAATAGAGAAAGCTACACGCTTAGCTAAAAAAAGAATGATTACGGTGCCGATTGTTAATGAAACAATTCCCCATGAAGTTTTTGCTAAATTCAGCGCAGCCAAGGTTTTATTAAGGCCTCAGAAAAAAGGAAGAGGTTTGGTGGCAGGCGGCACAGTGAGAGTGATATGTTCTTTAGCTGGAATAACAAATATTTCCTCTAAAGTTTTGGGGTCAACAGGAAATAAGCTTAACAATGCAATGGCAACAATTAAAGCATTGAAGCAGTTAAAAATTAAAAAATAATTGTTTATGCAACTTCACGAATTAAAACCAATACATAAAAGAAAAAAGGGGAAAAGGATTGGAAGAGGGGGAAAGCGAGGGACATATTGTGGCAGAGGAGTTAAGGGCCAGAAATCCCGCGCTGGACGTAAAATGGTGCCGTCAATCAGACAGCTTATTAAGAAATACCCAAAACTTAGAGGATATAGATTTAAACCTCAAAGACCGAAACCAGAAACTGTTGATATTGATATTCTGGAAAAAAACTTTGAAAAAGGAGACTTGGTTTCTCCTAAAATCTTGCTTGATAAAAAACTAATCAGTAGAATGAAAGGGAAGACTCCAAAAGTAAAGATTTTAGGCAGAGGTAAGTTGAATAAAAACTTAATTGTTGAAAATTGCCAGATTTCAAAATCAGCTAAAGAAAAAATCGAGAAAGTAAAAGGAACAATAAAATAAGTTATTTATGAATTGGTACGAAAAAATAATCCAGATGTTCAAGATAAAAGATTTGCGGAACAAAGTTCTTTTTGTTTTGGGAATTTTCGCTCTTTTCAGGATAATGGCCAATATTCCAATTCCTGGAATTAATCCTGAGAATTTAAAAAGCTTTTTTGAACAATTTCAAGTTTTAGGATTGTTAAATATCTTTACAGGCGGTGCTTTGGAAAGGCTTTCCATTGTCATGCTTGGCTTAGGTCCTTATATTACTGCAACAATTATTCTCCAGCTCTTAACAATGATTTTTCCTCAATTAGAAGAGCTTTACAGACAAAGCGGGGAAGAAGGAAAAAAGAAATTTGAGCAATATGGAAGAATCCTCACTGCTCCCTTGGCTTGCGTTCAGGCTTTTTCAATGCTAACTCTATTCACTAGACAGGGAATAATTATAGAACTTAGCTCCTTTGCCAAGTTGAGCGCTGTTTTAACAATTACTGCAGGAGCTTTATTGTTAATGTGGTTAGGAGAATTAATTTCAGAAAAAGGCATTGGTAATGGAGTTTCTTTGTTGATTTTTGCTGGAATTATTGCTGATTTTCCAAGAAACATTGGGCAGATGATATCTACTTATGAGGTTTCTATGCTTCCTTCTTATTTAATATTTTTTGTCATGGCTCTTTTAATTATTGCTGGAGTTGCCTTGATTAATGAGGCAAGAAGAAACATTCCAGTTTCATATGCAAAAAGAATCAAGGGCAGAATGGTTTATGGAGGTTCTTCCACTTATCTTCCTATTAGCGTGAATCCTGCTGGAGTGATGCCAATTATTTTTGCTCTTTCAATTTTGACTTTTCCATCAATGATTACCAGCTTTTTAAGCGGAGCAGCAGGGTTTTGGGGGAGAGCTTCTCAGCTTGTTGAAGGGTTTTTTAATAATACCTGGGCTTATGGATTTACATATTTTATATTAGTTGTTCTTTTTACTTATTTTTACACTCTTATTACCTTTGAACCCAAGTCAATTGCTGATAATTTAAAGAAAATGGGAGGTTTTGTGCCTGGAATCAGGCCCGGAGAATCAACTACCAAGTTCTTAGAATTTGTGCTTAACAGAATTTTGCCTGTTGGAGCTCTGTTTTTAGGTCTTATTGCCTTGATGCCGACAATGATTCAGCTAGTAACAAGCGTAGCTGTCTTTAGTTTTTTAGTGGGAGGAACTTCAATCATGATTATTGTTTCTGTGGTTTTAGAAACAATGAGAGAGATTGAATCTCAGTTGGAAATGAGAGAATACGATACTTTTTAAATAATAATTAAGAAATTAATCAATGAATAAAAAAATTATTATTCTTTTAGGCGCACCTGGCGCAGGAAAAGGAACTCAGGCTAAACTTTTACAAAAAGAATTTGACTTGAATTATATTGGAAGCGGAGACTTGTTAAGAGCCAGAAAAAAACTGGGTGATTTTACTGGAGCAAAGATTGGTCAAGAAATAGATAAAGGAAAAAGAGTTCCAACTCCTGTGATTTTTAAATTATGGATGGATAAGTTTGAAGAATTTAAAAAAGCTCCGAAGTTTAAAGGAATTTTGATTGATGGAAGTCCCAGGACCACATTAGAAGCAGATATGATAGAGCAGGCTTTAGAATGGTATGAATGGACAAAAAATAAAAGTGTTATTTTAATTGATATTTCTACAAAAGAGGTTATTCAGCGTTTAACTAAAAGAAGGATGTGTGAACAATGCGGAAGGATTATTCCTTTTGTGGGAGAATTTAAAACAATTAAAGAATGTGATAAGTGTGGAGGGAAATTAATTACTAGAGCTGATGATGACGAAAAAGGAGTTAAAAAAAGACTGGACTGGTTTCAAACAGAAGTTAAGCCAGCAATTAATTATTATGAAAAAAGAGGAGAGTTGATAAAGATCAATGGTGAGCAAAGTATAGAAGATGTTTTTAAGGATGTCTTAAAAGTTTTGAAATGATTCCAATAAAAACTGATAAAGAAATTAAAATAATGAGAGAAAATGGTAGGATTCTGGCTCAAATAATGGAAGAATTAAAGAATAAAGTTGAGTCAGGAATTACTACGCTAGAATTAGACAGGCTTGCTGAAAGCCTTGTTTTTAAATATGAAGGCAAGCCGTCATTTAAAAACTATGAAGGTTTTCCGGCAGCATTATGCGTTTCCATTAATGAGCAGATTGTTCATGGAGTTCCATCTGAAAGAGTTTTGAAAAAAGGAGATATGGTATCTCTGGATCTGGGATTTTTTAAAAATGGTTTTCATGTTGACATGGCAACTACTCTTGGGATTGGAGAAATGGATACTGAATCAAGCAGGCTTATTAAAGCTAGTAAAAAAGCTTTAAAGCGTGGAATTAAAAAATCAAAGATTGGAAATACCTTTGGTGATATTTCAAATACAATTCAAAGATATATTGAAGACCAGGGTTTTGTTGTGGTAAGAGATTTGTGCGGTCATGGAATTGGCAAAGAATTGCACGAAGAACCCCAGATTTTAAATTATGGCAAACGTCACAAGGGAGCTGAAATTAAGCAGGGAATGTGTTTTTGTTTGGAGCCAATGCTGGCGATGACAGGGGATGGAGAAATTAAAAAATCTGAAGATGGTTTTTCTTTTGAAACTCAAAACAATTCATTATCTGCTCATTTTGAACATGTTATAACTATAACAGAGAAGGGACCAGAGATATTGACAAATTTAGAATAAGTACATATAATAAAATTAGTACAAATGGAGGCTACATTTTGGAAGTACAAACAATGGTGATTATAAGGAATCTTCCCAGATCTCACGATCCTAAAGATGAAGAAGAAACCTTAAAGGCATTGGCTCTTCACATAACAAAATCTTTAACAGAATTCTTGGCTTGTGAAATAAAAGTGATAATCTCTAGCATCGAATATGAACTGATGCTTAGAGGGATCAATGTCTTCGATGCAGCAACTATCAAAAAGCTTACAGCTTTCTTTAGAGAATCAACCTTTTACAGGATTGATGATCCTGTTGAGATGATCATTCCTCAAACTAGGCGTAGGATAATCTGCTCCTAAGAGGTGTTTCAGTTTCTGAGACGCCTTGTTTTTTTATTTCTAAATATTGTGTTAAAATATCTTAATGCAAAAAATTCATTTATCAGTTGTTATTCCTGCTTATAATGAGGGGAAGAAACTTCCTCATACTTTGCCTAAGATGTATGACTATCTAAAAAAACAGTCTTATTCTTGGGAGATTTTAGTTGTTAATGATGGTGCTAAAGATAATACTGCTCAGGTTGTCAGAGATTTAAGTTCTCAGGTTGAGAATTTAAGATTAATTGATAACAAAGAAAATCACGGCAAAGGATACGTGGTAAAGCAGGGGATGTTGGCAGCTAAAGGAGAATACAGGCTTTTTACAGATGCTGACAATTCAACTTCAATTGACCACATTGAAAGAATGTGGTCAGAGTTTAAAAAAGGATATGATGTGGTAATAGGTTCACGAGACATAGAGGGCGCTAAATTAGCTGTTCCTCAGCCTTTCTGGAGAATAATGATAGGCAATACTTTTAATTTCATGGTGCAAATGATGTGCGGGCTTTGGGGGATTCCAGACACCCAATGCGGTTTTAAGGGTTTTAGCAGGAAAGCAGCAGAAGACATTTTTTCAAGAACCCGAGTTTCGCGCTTTGCTTTTGACCCTGAGATTCTGGTCATAGCCAAAAAAATGGGGTACAAGATAAAAGAAGTTCCAGTGACTTGGATTAATGATAAAAGAAGCTCAGTAAAATTTAAAAGCATGGTGAAAATGTTAATTGATTTATTCGAAATAAGATTGAACATGATTAAAGGTCTTTATGAAAAGTGAGAAAAAAATCAAATTTCCATCAGAGCTTCGTTTTGATTTAGTTTCTAAGGACTGGGTTATTATTGCGACAGGCAGGGCTAGAAAGCCAAGTTTTTTTAAAAAAGCAAAAAAGATAAAAACTAAAATTTCTAAAGCAAATTGTCCTTTTTATGATCTGAGAACTCAAAAAAGACCTGTTTTAGCTTATTACAAAGGCAAAGAGGTTTTGTTTAAGCTGGGCGAGATTCCTAAAAAATGGACAACTATTGTTATTCCTAATAAATATCCGGCCTTGCTTCCCCATTCAAAATTAGAAGAAAGAAAAGAGGGTAAGTTTTACAAAACCATGAATGCTATTGGTTTTGCCGAGCTTGTTTTAACAAAAGATCACAGAAAGCATTTTCCTCATTTCCAAACTTCTGAAATAAAAGAAGTTTTTGAAGTTTATCAGAAAAGATATTTGGATTTGATGAAAAAGAAATTTGTAAGTTATATTTCGATTTTTCACAATCATGGTATTGAAGCAGGTGCTTCTCAATCTCATCCTCATTCCCAAATTATAACCACTCCTTTAATTGATGTTGATTTAAGAAAAGCGCTTGTAAATTCAGAAAACTATTTTAAAAAGAACAAGAAGTGCATTTATTGTGAAATGAATGCATGGGAGAAGAAAGTTAAAAAAAGAATTGTTTTTGAGAATGATTTATTTATAGCAATTTGCCCTTTTGCTTCTAAAGCTGCTTTTCAGGTTATTATCTCTCCTAAAAAACATTTAGCATATTTTGAAAAAGTTAACGGAGAAGAGAAGCAGGCTTTGGCAGAGGTATTTGGGGCTGTGATGAAAGCTCTTTATAAGGGATTGGCAGACCCATCATATAATTTTTATATGCATACTGCTCCTTGTGATGGAAAAGATTATTCGTATTATCATTGGCATTGGACAATAATGCCTAAAACAGCTGTGCCTGCAGGATTTGAAATCGGGACTAGAATGGAAATTTCAACTATTGAACCGGAAAAAGCAGCTGATTATTTGAGAAAGCAATTAAAGAAATAAGCTTATGAAAAAACTTATCATTGCAAACTGGAAGTGCAATCCAACAACATTAACTAAAGCAAAGCAACTTTTTAATTCTGTTAAAAAGGGATTGCAAAATATTCAAAATACTGAGGTGGTAATTTGTCCACCTTTTGTTTATTTAGAAGTAATAAGCAGACTGAGAAAGGGATTGAAACTTGGAGCTCAAAATTGCTGCTGGGCAGAAAAAGGAGCTTTTACTGGAGAAGTTTCACCAGTAATGTTAAAGAATCTAGGGTGCGAATATGTTATTTTAGGCCATTCTGAAAGGAGAAAATATCTTTGCGAGACAGATAGCTTAATTAATCAAAGATTGAAGGCAGCTTTAAAAAAAGGATTGAAACCAATTTTATGTATTGATAATATTTCTCAGATTCAAAAAGGCTTAAAAGGGGTTGCAAAGAAAAAAGCAATAATAGCTTATGAGCCTGTTTGGGCCATTGGCACTGGTAAAACCCCAAGTTTTAAACAAGCCAGATTATTCAATAATAAAATCAAAAAGATTATGGGCAACAATGCCATGATTTTATATGGAGGCAGTGTTAATTCTCATAATGTTAAAGGTTTTATTGTTGAATCAGGGTTTAGTGGAGTTTTGGCAGGAGGAGCTTCTTTAAGACCAAAAGAATTTATAAGTATAGTTCAAGCTGTAGAAACTTGCTAATAATCGGGTTTTATTGCTATATTAAAAAATACTATAATTTTGTAAAAAAGGGTTAAACCCTTATTTTAATCTGTTTATGACAAATATCTTACAAGGCCGTTTTTATAATCCAACTATTGGAGAATTAGAATTCAATCAAGTTATTGATGAGATTTTTAATTACATAGAGTTAAAGCCAGAAAGTTTTTATGATATTATTGTTGGCTGTGATTCTTCTTCTCAGGAAAATCCCCAGTTTCCAGTAGCAATTGTTATTTTAAGAGTAGGAGAGGGTGGCAGGATTTTCTTAAAGAAAATTAACTACAATAATAGAAAGTTTTATTCTTTGAAAGAAAGAATTTTAGAAGAGGTTTTAATATCCTGCGAACTGTCTTTGGAATTAAGAGAAGCACTTAATCAAAGGATTCAAGGGATAAATAAAAACTATAATTATCAGTTCCGCTACATTCATGCTGACGTAGGAGAGAATGGTGATACAAAAAACATGATAAAAGAAGTAGTGGGGCTTATTAAGGGAAATGGTTTTGAAGCTAAAATAAAACCTGAGGCTTATGTGGCTTCAGCGGTAGCAGATAGATACACTTAACATGAAATCCAAAGAGATCAGGAAAAGATACTTGGAATTTTTTAAATCTAAGGGTCATGCTGTTATTCCAAGTGCTTCTTTAATTCCAAAGGATGATCCAACTACTCTTTTTGTTGGTTCTGGAATGCAGCCCTTGATTTCATATTTATTGGGTGAAAAACATTCTAAAGGTGTTCGTTTAACTAATTCTCAAAAGTGTTTTCGCACTGAAGACATAGAAGAAGTGGGTGATAATCGTCACACCACTTTTTTTGAAATGCTTGGTAATTGGTCTTTGGGAGATTATTTTAAAGAAGAACAATTAAGCTGGTTTTTTGAATTTTTAACAAAAGAACTGAAGATTGATGCTCAAAAACTTTATGTAACAGTTTTTCGCGGGAATAAAGATATTGGCATTGATAAAGATAAGGAGTCTGTGGAAATATGGAAAAAACTATTTTCTAATATTGGGATTGAAGCAAAAGATATTGATTTTAGTGAAAAGAATGGAATGAATGATGGAAGAATTTTTTATTATGATGAAGCTAAAAATTGGTGGTCTCGGTCAGGAGCGCCTGCTAATATGCCAACAGGCGAGCCAGGAGGGCCGGACAGCGAGGTTTTTTATGATTTAGGCAGTGATTTAAAGCACCATGAAAATTCTAAATGGAAAAACCAGCCCTGTCATGTTAATTGTGATTGCGGCAGGTTTATTGAAATTGGTAATAATGTTTTTATGGAATATTTAAAAACAGAAAAGGGTTTTGAAAAGTTGTCGCA